>Ga0256832_1000031_pt1 | contig 88794 bp, 70 predicted proteins | sample 134614metaG_FD_190534 | JGI IMG/M metagenome (GOLD analysis project Ga0256832, IMG submission 190534) | Hydrothermal vent microbial communities from Lau Basin, Pacific Ocean - 134-614 | ecosystem: Environmental > Aquatic > Marine > Hydrothermal vents | place: Pacific Ocean: Lau Basin | collected...
GGAAGAGGCATCGGTGATATAGTCGCCGGTGATGATCACCTGCCTTTTCAGCAGGATGGGACGACCATCCCGATCGTAGTAGAGGCGTGACCCCGGCGGGACCCTGCCAGCCACCGCCGCCTGCACATCGCCCCTTTCATCCACCAGACGAAACTCCAGTGTCGCCGTGGCGCCCAGAATCTCCTTGGCCCGCGCGGTATCCTGGACACCGGGCAACTGGACCACGATCCGCTCCTGACCCTGCTGCTGGATGACCGGCTCCGCCACGCCCAGCTCGTTGACCCGGTTACGCAGGGTGGTGATGTTCTGCTGCAGAGCGAAGCGCTTGATCTCCCGCTGCGCCGCCTCCTTCAGGGTGGCGCGGAGATAGTAGGCTCCCCCCTCTTCCTCCTCGGCAAAATCGAGATCGTCGTAATCCGCACTCTTCGTGAGCAGGACCAGGGCTGCCTCCCGCTGGCCTGGATCGCGGAACTTGATCTCCACCCGGCTCCCCTCCCGGGTGATGGTCAGATAGCGCACCTTTCCCTCCCGCAGGGCGCTGCGAAAATCGCCTACGTACCGTTCCAGCGCCTGGTTGAGCGCGACCGCCATGTCCACTTCCATGAGAAAATGCACGCCGCCACGAAGATCCAGGCCCAGATACATGGGCTTGGCGTTCAGAGACTGCAGCCAGCCCGGCGTGGCGGGAGCCAGATTGAGCGCCACGGTGTAACCGCTGCCCAAGGCATCGCGAATCAGATCGTAGGCCTTGAGCTGGACCTCGGTATCCGAAAAACGCAGCAACATGCGCTGGCCGGTGTACTCGGTCCGCAGAGGGGTGATCCCTTTCTGCTCCAGCACACTGTTCACCCGCTGCTGAATCGAGGCGTCCAGTTGCTCGCTGCGGGCAGGGGAGATCTGGACGGCGGGATCCTCGCCATAGAGATTGGGCAATGCATAGATCACCCCGGCAATCACTATCACCGCGATCAGCAGATATTTCCAGAGCGGATACTGGTTCATCATGATGGCGCGCTTCGACTACGCTTCCTTGAGCGTGCCTTTGGGCAGTACGGCGGTGACCGCCTCTTTCTGCATCTTGACCTCCACCCCTTCCGCCACCTCCATGGTGACGAAATTGTCGCCCACCTTGGTGAGCCGGCCGGCCAACCCGCCATTGGTGACCACCTCGTCCCCCTTGGCCAGCTCCGAAATCAGTTTACGGTGCTCCTTGGCCCGTTTCATCTGCGGGCGGATCAGCATGAAATAGAAGACGGCGAACAGGATGATCAGAGGGATCAGACTGGCCAACGGGCTACCCTGCGCTGCGGCCGGCGCGGCCTCCGCCCATGCATCGGAGATAAAGAAGCTCATTTTGACGTTCCTCTTGCTAGTGACCCATGAAATTTGCGCATTATGACACAGGCGGGGGCTCCTGCGCGCGCCTGTGGTAGAAATCCCGGATGAACGACTCCAGCATGCCGTCGGCGATCGCTCCCCGCAAACCTCGCATCAGTGACTGATAGTAGTGGAGATTATGGATCGTATTGAGCCGTGCGCCCAGGATCTCCCCGCTCTTGTCCAGATGGCGAAGATAGGCACGGCTGTAGTTCCGACAGGTGTAGCAGTCGCAACGCTCATCCACCGGGCGGGTATCCATGCGATAGCCGCTGTTGCGGATCCGTATGACCCCTTCCGAAGTGAACAGATGCCCGTTACGGGCGTTGCGGGTGGGTAGCACGCAGTCGAACAGATCCACTCCGCGACGCACCGCCTCGACGATGTCCTCCGGCTTGCCCACCCCCATCAGGTAACGCGGCCGCTCCCTCGGCATCGACGGGAGCAGGCTATCGAGCACCGCCAGCATCTCCTCCTTCGGTTCGCCGACCGACAGGCCACCGATGGCATAGCCATCGAACCCGATGCGCTGCAGCTCGGCCAGAGATCGCTCACGCAGATGGGGAAACATCCCCCCCTGCACGATGCCGAACAGCGCGGCCGGATTGTCGCCGTGGGCCCGCTTGCTGCGTTCTGCCCAGCGCACCGAGAGCTCCATCGACTCCCTGGCCTGCTGCTCGGTGGCGGGCCAGGGGGTACACTCATCGAAGATCATGACAATGTCCGAACCCAGCTCCCGCTGCACCTGCATGGACTCCTCCGGCCCCAGAAAGATGCGTGAACCATCGACCGGTGAGCTGAAGGTCACCCCCTCCTCGGTGATCTTGCGCAGTTCACCGAGGCTGAATACCTGGAACCCGCCGGAATCGGTCAGGATTGGGCCCTCCCAGTGCATGAAGTCGTGCAGATCCCCGTGGGCACGGATGACCTCGGTTCCCGGTCGCAGCATCAGATGAAAGGTGTTGCCGAGAATGATCTCGGAACCGTCGGCACGCAGCTCCTCCGGAGTCATCGCCTTCACGGTACCGTAGGTGCCCACCGGCATGAAGGCGGGGGTCTCCACGGTACCGCGGGGGAAGGTGAGCCGCCCCCTTCTTCCGGCGCCATCGGTACAGAGGAGTTCGAATCTCATCGCTGGATGAACATCGCGTCGCCGTAACTGAAGAAGCGGTAGCGCTTGGCCACCGCATGCCGGTAGGCGGCCATCACCTTCTCGTACCCGGCGAAGGCGCTGACCAGCATCAGCAGGGTGGACTCGGGCAGATGAAAATTGGTGATCAGGGCATCCACCACCCGGAACCGGTAGCCGGGACGGATGAAGATGTCGGTCTCCCCCCGGAACGGCCGCAGTTCACCTTCCGTCGCCGCACTCTCCAGGGTACGTACCGTGGTAGTCCCCACGGCGATCACCCGCCGCCCCTCCTCCTTCGCTGCACGCAGCCGTTCGCACACTTCGGGAGTGAGCTCGGCATACTCCGCATGCATGCGATGCTCACCGATATCCTCCACACGCACCGGCTGAAAAGTCCCGGCCCCCACGTGAAGGGTGACGAAGAGCCGCTCCACCCCGATCCGGTCCAGGCGCGCCAGCATCTCCTCATCGAAGTGCAGGCCGGCGGTGGGAGCCGCCACCGCCCCCTCGCGGCGGGCATAGACCGTCTGGTAGCGCTGCCGGTCCAGCGGCTGCGGCGGGCGATCGATGTAGGGCGGCAGAGGAACCCGTCCCACCTCCTCCAGCAGCCGGGGGATCTCGCGGGGATCGAGGAACCGGAGCAGAAACAGCGCCCCTTCCCGTCCCTCCACTTCGGCCTCCACCGACTCCTCCAGCAACAGCCGGGTACCGGCCGGCGGTGACTTGCTGGCCCGCAGATGAACCAACGCCCGCTGCCCCTCGAGCAGCCGTTCCACCAGCACCTCCACCTGGCCGCCACTCCCCTTTTTTCTCCCGAGCAGGCGGGCAGGGATCACGCGGGTGTCGTTGAACACCATCACGTCCCCGGCATGCAACAGCCCGGGCAGCTGACTGAAGACCAGATCCCGCAGTTCCCCGCTCGGCGAGTCCAGGGCAAGCAGGCGGCTGGCGCTGCGTCTTTCGGAAGGAAACTGGGCGATCAGCTCAGGCGGAAGATCGAAATGAAAATCGCTGCGGCGCATGGGCGCGCATCTTATCAGATTCACCGGCTCGATGCCTTGCCAGAAACGGAGGATGCCATATAATAGGCAATCGGTGTGGCGATGTGGTGGAATTGGTAGACACGCAGCACTCAAAATGCTGTGCCTTCGGGCGTGTCGGTTCGACTCCGACCATCGCTACCACCCTTTCCTCGTTAATGCACCTCCCACCTCGATACCCCCTTGAAGAATCGACAGGCCATCCCCAGTGATCGGAGCACGGCCCTTGTGTTACACTGACGAGTCTCTGGTTTGATTCATTCATCCAGCTTGTCATCTTCGGGGAGATGACTCCCCGCGCCGGACAACTCGAAGCGGGATCGTTCCCTTTTACCTCGTCAATCTGACGCCACCCCTTTGGGTTGCCGGCAGGTCGATTCGTGCAATTTGCGAAAAAGGAGGTAAACGAAGTCATTATGAGCAAGATCAAAGTGGCAATCGTTGGAATCGGGAATTGCGCCAGCTCACTGATTCAGGGGATCCATTACTACCGCGACCGGCGCCCCGAGGAAGCAATCGGCCTGATGCACTGGGAGATCGGCGGCTACCGCCCCGGTGATATCGAAGTGGTGGCGGCATTCGACATCGACAAGCGCAAGGTGGGCAAGGATGTGAGCGAGGCCATCTTCGCCAAACCCAACTGCACCACTGTCTTCTGCGGTGACATCCCCCCCAGCGGCGTGAACGTACGCATGGGCAAGATCCTGGATGGATTCTCCGACCACATGCGGGACTACCCGGAGGATCACACCTTCGTTCTCGCCGATGAACCGGAACCCACCGAAGAGGAGGTGGTGAAGGTATTGAAGGAGTCCGGCGCCGAGGTACTGATGAACTACCTGCCGGTGGGCTCTGAAGAGGCGACCCGTTTCTACGCCGCCTGTGCGCTGGAGGCGGGCGTGGCCTTCGTCAACAACATCCCGGTATTCATCGCCAGCGATCCGACCTGGGCCAGGCGGTTCGAGGAGAAGAACATCCCCATCATTGGGGACGACATCAAGGCACAGCTGGGTGCCACCATTACCCATCGCACCCTCACCGACCTGTTCCGCAAGCGGGGCGTCAAGCTGGAGCGGACCTACCAGCTGAATACGGGGGGCAACACCGATTTCCTCAACATGCTCAACCACAGCCGCCTCAAATCCAAGAAGGAGTCCAAGACCGAGGCGGTGCAGTCGGTGGCGGCCGAGCGGCTGACGGACGAGAACATCCACGTGGGTCCCAGCGACTACGTGGCCTGGCAGAAAGACAACAAGATTTGCTTCCTGCGCATGGAAGGCAAGCTGTTCGGTGACGTACCCATGAATCTGGAGCTGCGGCTCTCGGTGGAGGATTCCCCCAACTCGGCCGGAGTGGCCATCGACTCCATCCGCTGCGCCAAGCTGGCGCTGGAGAGAAGACGGGGCGGTATCATCGAGGCGCCTTCGGCCTACTTCTGCAAGCATCCTCCGGTGCAATACACGGACGACGAGGCCTATGCGATGGTCAATGCCTTCATCGAGGGAAGGGAGGAGAGCGTACTTCCCCTGAGGGAAAAGACGCGCAAAGCGACGCCCGTACCGGAGCAGCGTGTCACCCGCGTGGCAGGCGTGAGCCGCCAGGCGTGATTCGCCCGGAGTGTTCGGGTGCAATGCCTGATCATCGCAGCCGGCCGGGGAAGCCGGCTGCGTGCTCTGGGTGAGGTCAAGCCGCTCGTTCCCCTGCTCGGCGTTCCCCTGCTGGAACGGGTGATCCGCTCCCTGCAAAGTGCCGGCGTGGACCGCTTCGTCGTGGTGACCGGCTATGAAGGGGATCGGGTCGAAACCTTCCTGCAACGGCTCGCCGAACGGCTGGGGACGGAGATCCTCTGCGTCCGGAACGAGGCGTGGGAGAAAGAGAACGGCGTCTCGGTCCTCCGGGCCCGCGAGGCACTGGGTGAGGAGCCCTTCCTGCTCTCCATGGCGGATCACCTCTTCGATCCGGCCATCGCCCGGGTGCTGCTGGCCGCCGGGCACGGCCCCGACGAGGTGCTGCTCGCCGTGGATCCCAATCTCTCCAATCCGCTGGTGGACATGGAGGATGTCACCCGCGTGGCCTGTGACCAGAAAGGAAACATCCGCGCTATCGGTAAGGGGCTGGAGCGGTTCGACGGCTTCGATACCGGAGTGTTTCTCTGCACTCCGGCCATCTTCGACGCGCTGGAGCGAAGCTGCCGGGAGCAGGGGGATTCCACCCTGTCCGGGGCCATTCGTGTACTCGCCGCGGAAGGAAAGGCACGGGGGATTCCCATCGACCGCTTCTGGATCGACGTGGACGACGAGCGGGCCTTTCGCAAGGCGGAAGAGGCACTGCTGGAACAGACCCGGGGCAAGGGAAACGATGGCCCTGTCTCCCGCTGGCTCAACCGCCCGCTCTCCATACGGCTGTCGCGCTGGCTGGTGCGCTACGACGTCACGCCGAACCAGATCTCACTTTTCTCCTTTCTGTTGTCACTGCTGGCCGCCTGCCTCTTCGCCGTGGGCGGATACGTGGCACTGGCTCTGGGCGGCCTGATCGCCCAGCTCGCCTCTGTCATCGACGGTTCGGACGGGGAAGTGGCGCGCCTCAAATATCTCTCGTCCGACTATGGGGGATGGTTCGACGCGGTGCTGGATCGCTATGCCGACGCCTTCCTGCTGTTCGGGCTCACCTGGCACGTCTACCAGGAGACGCACACCCCGCTGTCGCTGGTGGCAGGTTTTCTGGCCATCATCGGCTCGTTCATGGTGAGCTACACCGCGGACAAGTACGATCAGCGGATGAAGGAACGGATCGGAAAAGGGTTCCGCATCGGGCGGGACATCCGGGTGTTTCTGATCTTCGTGGGCGCGGTACTCGACCAGCCGTTGCCCCTGCTGGTCGCCATCGCCCTGCTGATGAACGGAGAGACCGTCCGCCGGCTGGTGATCTGCCGGGAGTGAGCGGGCGAAGGATCAGCGCCGGAACCCGCGCAGCGCCCGCTCGTCGGTCTCCTTCTGCTCGGTACGCAACTCCCCTTGCAACTCCTCCGCCTGGCAGCTGGTGATGACAGTATCCACCATCTTCACCCGGGTGTGGGTATGCTGCCACTGCTGGCTGGCCCGTGTCACCTCCTGTTGCGCCGCCTGCACCACCCGCTGCTGCTGGGCAATGGCCTCGGAAAGTTTGGCGACGAAGGATTGATAGTGGCGTAACTGGACCGCCCCGATCCCCTGGTGCGCCGCCTGCTGCAAACGCTCCAGATATTCGCTCCGGTAGCTCTCCAGCTCCTCCAACTGCCGCTGATGCTGCTGCAGGAGCTGGCGTCTTTCACCGAGCTCGCGGGCCGCGCTGTGTTCCTCCTCTTCGGCCAGACGTGCTACCGGTCGTAACCGTTCACTGCGCTTCTGCTCCGTCATGACTCACCTCGTTGCGGAATCAACGCCATCAGCTGTTGCAGACTGGTACGGATGTCCACGCCGTTGCGCATGTCCTGGGCCAGAAACTCCATCAGCCGGGGATGGAACTCGATGGCCTCGTCGATGGCTCGATCGGTTCCCCGGTTGTAGGCTCCGATGCTTATCAGATCCCGGTTCTGCTGGTAGGTGGAGTAGATCTGCTTGAAGCGGCGTGCCGCCTGCTGTTGCTCCGGGGAGGCGATCTCGGCCATCACCCGGCTGATGGAGGCCTCGATGTCGATGGCCGGGAAGTGTCCCGCTTCCGCCAGCCGGCGGGAGAGCACCACGTGGCCGTCGAGGATGGCGCGGGCCGAATCGGCAATGGGGTCCTGCAGGTCATCACCCTCGGTCAACACTGTATAGAAGGCGGTGATGGAACCTCCTCCCTCCGGCCCGTTGCCGGCCCGCTCCACCAGTTGTGGCAGCTTGGCGAACACCGATGGAGGATATCCCTTGGTGGCCGGCGGTTCGCCCACGGCGAGCGCGATCTCCCGCTGGGCCTGGGCATAGCGGGTCAGGGAATCCATCAGCAACAGCACATCCTTGCCCCGATCCCGGAAGTACTCGGCGATGCTGGTGGCCAGTGCGGCACCATGCAGCCGCATCACCGGCGTGTCGTCGGCCGGCGAGGCCACCACCACCGCCCGGCGCAGCCCCTCCCGTCCCAGGATGTTGTCGATAAACTCCTTCACCTCCCGCCCACGCTCCCCGATCAACCCTACCACCACCACGTCAGCGGTGGTGAAGCGGGTCATCATCCCCAGGAGGACACTCTTGCCCACGCCACTGCCGGCGAACAGCCCCATGCGCTGCCCACGACCGACGCTGAGCAGAGCGTTGATGGCCCGCACCCCCACATCCAGCGGTTCACGGATGGGTGCCCGCGCCATCGGGTTGACGGGATGGCCGCCGAGGGGGATGGTTGTCTCGGCACGCAGTGGTCCCCGGCCATCCAGCGGTCGCCCCCGCCCATCCAGCACCCGGCCCAGCAGTGTGTCCCCCGCCGGGGCCTGATAGACCTTGTTGGTGGGGATGACCCGGGCATTGGGAACCACCCCGTTCATGCTGCCGGTGGGCATCAGGTAGAGCCGGTCGGCGGCGAACCCCACCACCTCTGCCTCGATATGGCTGCCGTCGGCATTGACCACCCGGCAGTTGGCGCCGATGGGGGCATGACACCCCACCGCTTCCAGGGTCAGGCCCACCATGCGGGTCAGCTTGCCCTCCACCACCAGCTCCGGCGGGGTGAGACGCTTGCGCTGGTCGGCCAGCCGCCTGGCCCAGACGGCACCGCGGCATGGGGAGGGAAGGTCGCCCCGGCTCATTTGCCCCGCTCCCGCTCATCCCCCAAAAGGGTGGCGGCGACCGCGGCCAGTCGCCGCTCGACGGTGGCATCGATGTAGGAGGCCTCACTCACCACCCGGCATCCTCCACGGGTCAGAGTGGGATCCTCGACGATGGTCCAGGGACGTTCTCCCGCTCCCTCGTCCATTGCCAGAGTCTCCCGCACCAGTGCCGCATCTTCGGGATGGAGCGCCAGGCGATACTCCCGCGCCGCCACCGGCAGCAGCGAGACCGCCTCCCGCACCACGGCAATGATCTGCCCCGGATCGGCCTTCAGCTCCCGCCGGATGAGCTGCCGGGAGACCGCCAGCACAAGCTCCACCAGTTGCTCCTCCACCTCCTTGTCCACCTGGCTGACGGGATCGGCGAGCGCCGAGAGCAGCTGCTCGAAGTGCTGCACCCGCGCCTGCAACTGCTGGCGTTCGACCTCGATCAGGGATTCACTCTGCTTCGCACGCTCCGCACCTTGCTGCAACCCCTCGGCGATCCCCTGTTCGTACCCCTTGTGGAACCCCTCCTCGCTGCCGGCCCGGTATCCCTCCTCGTAACCCTGTTGGCGGGCGGATGCCACCTCCCGGTCGAGATCCCTGGCGGGAGCCGGCTCGAGCTGCGGCTGCTGCTCCGTTTCGGGGACATCCTCCGGCTCCTGCCGAGGGGGTTCCTCCGCCGCCTCCGGCGCGCTTCCCTCCACCACCGGCAGCTCCCAGCGGCGGATGGGTTGCGCTTCACCCTTGATGATTCTGGCTGCCATCCTCTCGTCAGACGAACTCTTCACCGGAGCCACCCAGAGTGATCTCACCGGCATCGGCCATGCGCCGGGCCACTGCCAGAATCTCCTTCTGCGCGGCTTCCACGTCACTGAGACGCACCGGCCCCTTGGCCTCCAGATCGTCCCGCATCATCTCGGCGGCCCGGCGGGACATGTTCTTGAAGAATTTCTCCTTCAGTGCATCGTCGGCACCCTTGAGGGCGGTGACCAGGGTATCCGATTCCACCTCCCGCAAGAGAGCCTGGATCCCCCGATCATCCACATCCAGCAGGTTGTCGAACACGAACATCAACTCCTGGATGGACTGGGAAAGCTCGGGATCCACATCGGTGATGCTCTCCAGGATTCCGCTCTCGATGGAGCTGTCGGTGAAGTTGAGGATGTCGGCGGCCTTCTTGACACCACCCACCGTGGAAGATTTGAGGCTGCCGGCGTTGCCGCCCGAAAACTGGCGTTCCAGAATCTCGTCCAACTCGGCCAGGGCGTTGGGCTGTACCCCCTCCAGGGTGGCGATACGCAGCATGATGTCGGTGCGCGTGTTCTCGGGCAACAGCGCCAGTACCTCCGCCGCCTGGTCCGACTCCAGGAAGGAGAGAACGATGGCGATGATCTGCGGATGCTCCAGGCGGATCATCTCGGCGATGGCACGGGGCTCCATCCACCGCAGGGAGTCGATCCCCTTGGAACCCTTGCCCAGCATGATGCGATCCACCAGGCTTCCCGCCCGGTCCTCTCCCAGCGCCTTGACCAGCACGCTGCGGATATACTCCTCCGCTTCCAGGCCGAGGGAGGTCTGGTTTTCCACCAGCTCGGTGAAGCTGGCCAGCACCTCCTCCACCTGCTGGCGGGTGACACCGCTCAGGCGGGCCATGGTGGCACCCAGTTTCTGCACCTCTCTCGGTCCGAGGTGCTTCAACACCTCTGCGGCGTCCTCCTCACCGATGGTGAGCAACAGGATGGCCGCCCGCTCGACGCCGGTCAGGGGCTTCTTCTCCGGCAGATCCGTACGGGTCTCAGCCATTGGGCTGCTCCTCCTCCAGCCAGGTGCGAACCACCTGCACCACCCGCTTGGGATCCTGCCTGGCGATCTCCTTGGCGTTCCTCAGATTGTCCTCATGGGTCGCCGCCCGCATCTCACGCTGCATCTCCGCCTGGATCGCCTGCTGCTGCAACGCCACTTCGTCCATTTCATCCTGATCGGCCTCGGGCTGCTCCTCTGCCTCCTCGGACCGCGCCAGGCTCAGCAACAGCGGACGCAACACAGCGAAGATCAGTACCAGCGCCAGCAGCCATCCCGCCAGCTGCCTGCCGAGGTCCAGCACCCACGGCTGCTGCCACCACGGCTCCCACGCCTCCTCATCCGCATCGGCATCGGTGACGAAAGAAGCATTGATGACATTGACGCTGTCCCCCCGCCGGGCATCGAAACCCACCGCCTCTTTCACCAGGGCGGTGATCCGTTCCAGCTCCTCGGGACTGCGGGGCGTGCGCACCAGCTCCCCCTTCTCATTGGTGCTCAGCCGATCGTCAACCACCACCGCGACCGAGAGGCGGCGCACCACCCCCACCGGATTGCGTACGTGGCTGATGGTCTTGTCCACTTCGTAGTTGATGGTGGCGTTGCGCTTGCTGCGCAGGGGTGCCCCTTCCTTGCCACTGCCAACCGGATTGACCAGCTCGGGAGCCAGTCCGGCGCCCGGTGGTTCGTTGGAAAGCGCACCGGGAATCCCGGCCTCGCCGCCTTCATATACCTGCTCCTCGATCCGCTGCTCACTGCGAATGGCGGTGCGGTCCGGATCGTAGCTCTCCTGGGTCCGCTCGCTGCGGGTGAAATCCAGCTCCGCGGAAACCTGCGCCCTCACTCCCTTGTTACCGATGACGGGGGCCAGGATCCCCTCGATGCGGGAGACGTAGCTCTGCTCCACCCGCCGGGTATAGGCGAACTGCTGGTTGGTGAGATCCAGATCCGTGCTCCTCTCCCGGTTGGTGAGCAGCCGGCCTGATTGATCCACCACGGTGACCCGATCCGCGGCGAGGCCGGGAATGGCGGAGGCCACCAGATGGACGATGGCCTGCACCTGCCGTTCGGTGGGCACCTGTCCCCGGCGAAGATTGACCACCACCGAAGCGGAAGGCTTTTCACGCTTGCGGATGAACACCGACTGTTTGGGCATGGCGAGGTGGACCCGTGCGCTACGCACGTTTTCCAGGGTGGCGATGGAGCGGGCCAGCTCACCCTCCAGCGCCTGCTGGTAACGCCGCGACTCCATGAACCGGCTGATCCCGAATCCCTGCTGTTTGTCGAGCAGCTCGAAGCCACTGACACCGCCGCCGCGAGGCAGTCCCTGTGCAGCCAGCTGCAGACGGACTTCATGGACCTTGCCCGCCGGCACCAGGATCGCCCCGCTCTGCTCGTCCAGCCGATAGGGGATCTTCATCTGCTCGATGGCCTGCACCACCTCACCCGCATCCCGCACCTCCAGGTTGTTGTAGAGCATCTTGTAGGTGGGACGCTGGGCCCAGAGCAAGACCGCCACCGTGAGCGCCAACACGCCCAGCACCGCGGCCACCAGGCCGATCTGGCGGCCCAGGGGCAGCTGCCTGAAACCCTTGAGGTAAGCGTCGATACCAGTTGAGGTCGTGGATGCCATCGTTTCTATCGGTTCGTTCTGCTACGCTGTTTTTGTAACTATTCAGCTCACCCCTGAAATCCGCCATTTCTGCGTTGAAAAATGGTCATTTACACTCGTAAACTCACATTTTTCGCCTTGAACTGACCAATTTCAGGGGCGATCTGAACAGTTACCGGCCCGTTTCACACCATGCTGAATAGTTACCTGTTTTTTATCTTTCTGCCGGTGTCACCCCTGGGCGGCGCCCCGGAAAATCCGGAAAAAACCGGGTGACGGTCACAGTGGCATATTGATCACGTCCTGATAGGCCTGGATCATCTTGTTGCGCACCTGCAGCAGGGTCTGGAAGGCGATGCTCGCCTTTTCCGCGGTGATCATCACCTCGGCGAGGCTCATGTCGCTGGTTCCGGCCTGGAACGCCTCCTTGGCCTCACGGGAGTTCCGCTGCAATTCGTTGACCCGGTCGATGGAGCCTCGCAACAGCTCGCCGAAATCGGCACCCTGTTGCGGCTGGGCGCTCCTCTCACCCTGCGCCTGGGCAGCCATCAGCCGCATCTGCACCCTCAGCTGCTCTGTATTGATCTCGCTCATGTTCCCCCCTCGTTTCCGAAACGGCCCTTTAACCTGCCTCAGGCCGGAATCTCGATACCGCTCTCGCGCATCCGGGCCAGCTTGTAGCGCAAGGTACGTTCGCTGATGCCGAGCCGCGCGGCCACCGCCTTGCGGCTGCTTCCCGGCTCCTTCAGGGCATCGATGATGGTCCGGTACTCCTGGGAGCGAATGCTCTGATCCAGCGTGCCACCCTCTTCCGCGCGCGGCGGGGAAATATCGCCGCCACCCTGCTCCGAACTCTCCTCGAAGCAGAGATCCCGTTCGTGGATCTCGTCGCCCGCTTGCAATACCAGTGCCCGCTGGATCAGGTTGTCCAGCTCACGCACGTTGCCGGGCCAGCGGTAGCCCAGCAGCCGTTTCCGCGCCGCCGCGGAGAGCCGCGGAATGGCCCGTCCCCCTTCGCGGGCGTGACGCTCCAGCAGGTACTCGGCCAGCGGGATGATGTCCCCCTGCCGCTCCCGCAACGGCGCCACGTGCAGGGGAAAAACATTCAACCGGTAATAGAGATCCTCCCGGAACCTCTGCTCGGCAACCTCCCGTTTCATGTCCCGGTTGGAGGTGGCCAGCACCCGCACGTCCAGGGCGATGGTCTTGCGTCCCCCCAACCGCTCGACCTCACGCTCCTGCAACACCCGCAACAGCTTTGCCTGCAACGCAAGGTCCATCTCGGAGATCTCGTCCAGCAGCAGCGTGCCGCCCTGGGCCTGCTCGAACTTTCCCGGAGCCGCCTGATAGGCGCCGGTGAAGGCGCCCTTCTCGTAGCCGAACAGGGTCGCCTCCAGCATGTTTTCCGGGATGGCGGCACAGTTCACCGCCACGAAGGGCCGCTCTGCACGGGGTGAATGGCGATGCAGATAGCGGGCCAGCACCTCCTTGCCGGTCCCGCTCTCTCCGGTGATCAATACCGTCGCCTTGCTCTCCGCCACGCGCCGGGCCAACTCCCGCAGCGCCCGGGTCTTGGGATCGTCTCCCACCAGATCCAGATCGGACTCTCCCGTGGTCCGGGAACCCAGGTAGCGCGTCACCGTGTTGACCAGCACCTCCGCCTCGAACGGCTTGACCAGGTAGTCGGCGGCTCCATCACGCATCGCGGCAACCGCCTTCTGGATGGTGCCGTAGGCGGTCATCAGCAGAACCGGCAGCTCGGGACGCTTCGCCTTGATACGGCCCATCAGCGCCAGCCCGTCCATCGGCTCCATCTGTACGTCGCTGATCACCATCCCCACCCCATGACTCTCCAGCAGCTTCAACGCCTCCGGGCCGCCGGTGGCTGCGTGGACCCTGAATCCCGCCAGCTCCAGCGTGTCACAGAGCGCCTCCAGCAGACTTTTGTCGTCTTCGACCACGAGTACCGATGATTCCTGCATGTTCCCCCCTTCACTTCCCACTATCGACGCCCGCAGCGGCGACCTCGACGAGCGGCAGGACGAGACTGAAGGTGGTTCCCTTGCCCACCTCCGACTCCATCTCCAGCGCTCCGTGGTGCGCCTGCGCCACACCCCGGGCCACCGCCAGCCCGAGCCCCGTTCCGCCCCCCTTGGTGGTCACAAACGGCTCGAAGATGCGTGCCTTCAGCTCCGGATCGATGCCGGGTCCATCGTCCGCCACCGAGATCACCAGCATCTCCCCCCGACGGCTGGCAACGACATCGATCCGGCCCTCCCCCGCCACCGCCTGAATGGCGTTGATCACCAGGTTCTGCAACGCACTCACCAGCAGTTCCCGGTTGCAACGCACCTTTTCTCCGGCCGTCCGATCCGTCATCTCCAGCAGCACACCGGAGTCCCTCTGCTGGGACTCCACCTGTTCCCGAAGGGCGGTGAGCAGCTCTCCCGCAGAGAGCAGCTCTCCACCGCCGAGACCGCCATGGGCGAACCGCAGCATGTCGTTCAACAGCCGTTCGAGCCGGCGGATGCGTTCGAGGATCCGGTCTGCCAGCAGCAACCGTCTCTCTTCGTCCAGCCCCGGCTGCTTCAGGTGCGATGCGTAGAGCAGTGCGGAGGAGAGCGGCGTGCGGATCTGGTGGGCCAGGGAGGCCGCCATGCGCCCCATCGCCGTCAGCCGCTGATCACGGCTGGCCCGCTCCTGCAACATCCGCGTCTCCGTGACATCGTTGAGCAGCAGGATCTGTCCCGGCTCGTTGCCGAGCGGACAGGTGGTGAGGTTGACCAGCCGCCCGTCGGCAAGCAGGAGATCGCACCCCGCCTGGGGCTCGGGAGCGAAGGCGCGGGCGATCACATCCCGCCACATGTTCCCCACCAGGGGTTTCCCGAGCAATGCCTCCGCGGCCGGATTGGCCTGCTGCACCTGACCTGCCCCATCCAGCACCACCACGCCCGCGGGCAACGCCCGCAACAAGCTCTCGAGGCGTGCCGCGAACCGGCCCTCAGTCTGCGGCGCACTGTTGCTGGCTGCCGTCTGTCCGCTCATCCAGCCACCGTCCAGAGAGAGGAGATGACCGGCATCGCGGGAAGCGGTCGTACTGGTTTGTGATGTCATTCGGTTCAACCTCGCCTGGCCGGAATTCTACGCACCGGAAAGAGCAAAAAGCGTGCCGCTGAGGGCGAATGACCGCACGATGAACCGCCCCTTCAAGGGGAAGGAAGAAACAGGGGGTTAAAAAGGGCTCAAAGAGAGAATACCGGGAAAAACGGCGATAAAGCCTCACTCAGAGCGCCCCACACCTCCCGGGTCGGGGCGTGTGGGATGCTCCCTTCGCGCAAGTTTCGGGACGACCATTCACGGCATTGTGTGCCGATTGCCCAGAGACCCACTGAATAAGGCTTAATTGCCGTTTGTCTTGGTCAAGCGTCGAAAAGATGTCGCTTTTCGACGCAAAATCGGAAATATATTGACGGAAAAATGTGCCAATGCAGGTTTGCGTGGCACCTGCGACCGAATGGGTCAGGCCGAAGTATGCTCCTCCCGCTCCCGATCCCGGCGCTGCAATCCATACTTGCGCAGCTTCTCCACCAGCGTGGTACGACGCAGATTGAGTCGTTTCGCAGCATGGGCCACGACACCGTTGGACTCCTCCATGGCCTGTTTGATCAGCGCATACTCCAGGTTGTTCAGGTGTTGCTTGAGGTCGAACCCCTCGAAGGGAAGTCGCAGGGTCTCGGCAGGAGTTGGCAGCGGGCTGCCCTCCGGTATCGGCGGCGCAGCCACCGCCGCAGAATGAAACTTGGATGGGAGATCGGCCACATCCACCACCCCACAAGGGTACATGATGGCCAGTCTCTCGATGAGGTTGGAGAGCTCCCGCACATTCCCCGGCCACGAATAACGACAGAGGGTGGCGATGGCATCCGGGGTGAAGCGAACCGATGAACGTTTCTCGTGTTCGATGCGGGTGATGAGCTCGTCTATCAGCATGGGAATGTCTTCCGCACGCTCGCGCAGGGGGGGCATCTCGATGGGAAAGACGTTCAGCCGATAATAGAGATCCTCACGGAACTTGCCCTCCTTGATCAGCTCCTCCAGACTGCGATGGGTCGCGGCGATGATGCGCGCATTCGCCTTGATGCTCTTGTTGCTGCCGACACGCTCGAAGGTCCGTTCCTGCAGGACCCGCAGCAGTTTGACCTGCATCGGCAGGCTCATGTCTCCGATCTCGTCGAGGAACAGGGTGCCGCCATTCGCCATCTCGAAACGCCCCTGGCGGGCACTGATCGCACCGGTGAAGGCCCCCTTCTCATGTCCGAAGAGTTCGCTCTCCAGCAGATCCGCAGGAATGGCACCACAATTGACCGGAACGAAAGGCCCTCGCCGTGCCGAGTGATAGTGGAGATTTCGTGCCACCACCTCCTTGCCGGTCCCCGATTCCCCGAGGATCAGCACGTTGGCATCGGAGTCGGCCACCTGCTGTATCAGCTGGCGCACCTTGCGGATTCCGACGCTGTTCCCCACCAGACTGCGGAACAGCTCCAGGTTGCCCTCGCTGCTGTCGTGGGCGGGGCGCTTGCCGGCATTCTTCGCCCGATACAGCGCCTCGGTCAGCTCGGGTTGGCGGAAGGGATATTTCAGCACGCTGACGTGGCGATCGTCGTCCAGCCCGGCAGAGACAGACTCACCCGGCTGTTCGAGCAACAAAACGGGAAGCTCGGGATGACGAACCCTCACTGCATCCACGATGGCACGAACATCTCCGCTCTCCGCCCGTCCCACCATGATGAAGCTGGGCCGGTTCTCGATTTCCGACAGGGCCCGCTCGATCTCTTCCGCCGTGACCCTTATCGGCTTCCAGTCCATGAAGGTCAGAATGGTGGTCAGTTCTTCCCGGCGTTTGGCGTCTCGCTCTATCAGCAAAACGGTGGTCGCTGTGCGCATCCCCCCTTCCTCCAATGCTCTGGTTCATCGATTCAGAAGGAAATGCTAACACGCCAAAGCCGAAATGTCAAAATATTGTCACGAATCACCCGCCTTCCCACCAGCCAGCCTACGCAGCCTGGCCCGTGCCACGTCTCGTCGATGTTGACGGAAAACCATCTTCTCCAACGCATCCCGCACCTGACTTCCCAAGCCGTCGAAGCGGACCGACACCCGATACCCCTCCGCTTCCTCCCGCAACGACTCCACCCTGCCGCTGGCAACGAACGGGTTGGGGAAGACAGGGCTCAGATAGAGCCTGACCATCACCGGCTCATTGACGGGCAATCTCTCCCCGGAGCACCAGCTCACCCCCTCCACGCTCAACCGGACCGGGACGGGAGCCGGCAGCTTGCGCCAGCTGCGCAGGGCTTGTGCCAGCAACTCCAGGACGAGATTCAACTTGTAATCGATTCGCTGCAACTCCTGCCCAAGGGAGGAGAGCTCCTCCTCGCGTTCCACCACCGGCTGCTCGTCCATCACCGTCATCCCTTGCAGCAACACCGCATTGTCGTGTTCGTAACGGTGCAGCAGCTCCTGCTCCGGCGGCCCCTTCAGTGATTCCCACTCCACCGGAACCAATCCCTGATAACAGAGGGTCGTCGCTGCTTGTACGCTCTCGGGACTGTTCTCTTTCATGCCAATGTCACTCGCTCCTCACCTGGGCTCCCCATGCAAGAGAGGGACCAGAATCCGCCCGCTCATTGAATCACCACTCGGAATTTGATGGTGGCCTGCTCACCTGCACTGAGGACGATCCCGCCAACGGTCACCGTATTGGGCGAGGTGACGCCGTAATCGCCCGGATCGGCATCGGCGGCATTGGTCAAGGCAAGGGGCGCACCCCCATTGACGTTGGGCGCGGTGAGCTGAATCCCCTTGCCCGCCGCGTAGGCGTCGGCAACGAAGCCGACCGTGGCCGTCTCGCCGCTCAGGTCGTCGGTGAGCGTAACGTCGGTCGCCTGGGCCCCGGCGGTATTGGCGACGATGATGGTGTACTCCACCACCGCGCCGGGAATCCGCTTCGGGTCGAGGGTGCCATTGATCGGATCGGAAAGCACCAGGCTGGACTTGGTCACGGTGATATTGGCACTGCCAAACCAGCGTACATTGTTGCCGCTGTCCACGGAGTAGGTGGGGTTGACATCCAGCAGCGCGGCATCCGATCCGGAGGCATCCGAATCCTGCACATCCACATAGGAGATGGCCTTGGTGGCACCGGCGGCGAGATTGAGATTCCAGCGGATACCGGGAGCACTCGAGCGCAGACGAAGCAACTGGCCGCTGGCGCCGTTCAGGGTGGCAGTGCCGGTGATGGTCTGGGTGGTGCCGGCGGTGAAGGTCAGGGTATCGGCACTGGAAACCGCTTTGGTCAGGTTGTGAAAGGTGGTGGATCCCGACAGGGTCTGATTGGCGCCGTTCAAAACGACTGTGGATGTGCCGGGGGTAAAGGTGTCGTTGTTGGTCCAGTCGCCACTCACGTTGATAGTCGAACCACCCGCATCGATCTCGTTGGTACCACCACCATCGGAGACATCGATCGTCACCGGACCACTGATGGTTACGGTCGAGCCGTTGAGAACCAACCTGTTGTAGATGGAAGAATCCCAGGCGGCACCTACTTCGAGGCTGTTGCAATCGATGGAATAGTTGTTCGTAGAGGTATCGAGGACGGTCACCGAACCGGGATCCGTGCCCGCCACTTCGAGGGCTCCACAGCTGATATCACCCGCCAGCCGAAAGTTGTTGGTCACACCGCTGGTCCATCCCGCGATCCGCAAGTCGGGGTAGTCTGCAGGCGCTATGTAAACGATACCGCTGGTCTCCGTACTGTACATGAAAAACGTATTGTCGAGCGTGGCACTGGTGGTCAACGGCGTACCACTCGACTTGTTGAGGATGACATCGCCCCCCGTCAATGTCCCGCTGCCCAATACCAGATCGTTTTCTATCGCAATTCCCTGCCCGGCCAGGATGGTCGTGGTCTGACCGGATGCAGCGGCGGTGACATTGTAGAAAGGCCTGTCCCACCACGAACCGCTGCCCATGCTGACGGTACCACTGCCGGTAAAGTTCACTGTGCTGGTACCGTAGGTGAAGGTATCATCGTTGGTCCAGTCGCCCCCCACGTTGATAGTGGCGCTGCCGGCATCTATCTGGTTTGTCCCCCCCGTATCCGATGAATTTATGGTCACGTTTGCAGAAACATCGACAACGGAATTATTCAGGCGAAGAGTCCCGTACCGATCGAGGTTAGTAGAAGAGCCGATGATCAGATCGTTACAGCTAATGGCATAATTTGCCGTATCGAAAATTGCATTGCCACCTGGCCCTGAACCATAGACCGAAAGCGTGGTGCAGCTCATGTCCCCCAGCAGATTGAAGCTGTTCGTGGCCGCATTCCCGGCCAGCCATACGTTGTTGTATGCTGCACCCGCAACATTGATGGGGCCGCCATTGTTAGGATGAAACTTGATCTGTGAATTGGTAAACGTAGTCCCTGAAGTGATCAAGGGTGTTCCAGTGTCCAGAGAAAGATTGACGTTTCCTCCTGCCAATGTGCCACTTCCCAGCGTCAGTACATTTGTGACGCCGATACCCACTGCAATGGTTGTCGTCTGCCCAGCAGCAGCCGCGTTGACGTTATAAAACGGCTTCGTCCACCAAGTTCCACCGACTGTAATGGTTCCCGTTCCGGTGAAGTCGACGGTACTGGTTCCATAGATGAAATTTCCGTTGGTGTGTTCCCAGTTGCCGCTGACAGTGAATGTATTGCTGTCCGCTGTCACGGTGCCATTGATTTTCATGTGGGCGGTCGTGACGTTGCCCTGAGGCCGATAGGAGTGGCCGCTTGCCACGTAGAGCTCGGTATTGGTCCCGGTTACTGCTACGTCCGGCCAGGAAACCGTATAAAGAATATCCGGATCCGTCGCTCCTCCCCTGGCACCATTCATGTCTCCATTGTCCAGTGGGGCAAACCCGTAGTCGTTGCGTACGACGAGATGATCGGCATAGAGATCCAGATTGGAAATGGTATTGGAAACATTCACCGGATCCATTACCGTGACCGTGGTGGCTTTGACGGAGCCATCGTCCACATAGACCAGAAGAGGGACATAGGAGTCACCGGAAGCGACGGTGGTGGTGATGGAGTAGTTTCCGGAGGCGTCGGTGACATCGGTTCCCTCACTGACGCCATCTATCAGCAGCCGGACAGTCTGGCCCGGCAGGGGAGTGGTTCCTTCGTCGCTGTAGAGTGTGCCGGAAACGGTGACATTAGTGGTAGCAGCGGCAGCCTTGTAGGTGGCGATTCCAGCGGCCCAACCTCTGGAGGTGCCCAGCGTTCCGTCCGCCTGGTAGGAGCCCGTCGCCGATACGATTCGATACTCTGGTCGGATAGTACCGTTCCATACCCCGGTAAAGCCGACGGACGACAGTGCAGTATAGCCGCTACCGGGAGTAAAGCTGTCAGTCGGCGGTCCGCTGACACCTATGGCGCCCACCAGCAACTCTTCTGCCTGCGTGGTGGTTGCCGTGTTACCCGACGAGGGCGTCGCTGAACTCCCGTTGTTACTCGCCACCTGATCGAGTGTTGCGACAGCCGCAAGGCCCGAGAACTCATGTACCGTAGCAGACACGCCGTAGGTGCCGGAGGAAAAAGTGAGGGTGATCGTATCGCTGGTGCCAAGGGCAGAAACGTTGTGGGCAGAGCACACAATGGTATAGAGACCTGCTCCGCTATAATATTCATTCACATCGACCGAATAACTGTTTCCCTGGCTGTCAGTGCAGCTCGTTGTTTCAGCAGAACTCCATCCTCCCCACAAAAAGGTGACGATGACGCTATTTCCGGCGGTCACGTCAGCGGTAATCGGGATATCAACAGACGACGGACCAAACCCAAAATACTGACTGAACGACCCCGGGCTCTGGACATGAGAAATGGCGCCGCCCGCATCATGAAACGGCATCAACAAGGCAAACGAGAATAGAAAAAAGCAAATGAGTGTTCTGATATTCTTCCCCCGCGGGAGCAAAGAACTTTGGGATATGCCTTCCTGTTGATCGATCTTCGCGGTCATCGCACCCACCGCACAAGCTCTTTCACCGTTTGTCGATCGAACTTCATCCGAAACCGGACAAACGGCCCCTCCACCGTATAGCGGCTGCGGGAAAAGTCCTCGTCGTAGAATCCATTGAAGTTGTACCCCAGGCTCACCCAGACGTTATCGGCGAAAGAGTGCCCCACTGAAGCCCCGCTGCTGTAGTCGTACTGGCGGGCGTCCGGCACCTGCAGCAGGCTGCCGTGCAGGCCGATGTCCCAGCGGGGAGTGATGTCGTAGCGGCTCTCCAGACCAAACAGATCGGCGCGGCCACGATAGTCGTTTCCGTCGATGGTTTCGATCAGATACTTTGCCCCGTACTGGAGTCCCAGCTGCAGCCGCCCGGTGGCGCGGTAGTAGCTGTTGAGGTTGTTGATCACCCGCTGGCTGGTGTTCCTGGACGCTCCGCGATCCCGCTCGTTGATCAGCTCCAGCCGGTTGAGCAGCAGCCAGCGGCTGCTTTCCGGCCGCCACGCCAGGGCCAGGTGAACTTTCTCGTTGCGCTTGCCCGTGCCCGAGACGGTCTTGCTGTCCTGGAGACGCAGGGAGGCGAGCAGACTGAGTTCGGCGCGCAGGGAGGTCTGCGCGGAGGTGGCCAGCGTCCAGCGATCCTCCTTGTCCGAATCCCGTTTCTCCAGCCGGCCGTTCCACAACCAGTTGCCAGGAGAGTAGGTCAACCCGAGAGAGGCGGCGCTGAAGTCATCGGCGGCACCGTTGGCAAAGGGGACATTGGGGTTGAAGGAAGCGGCGGACCGCCCGCTGATCACCCGCGCCTGCTCCGCACCGGCATCGAGACTCCAGTGGTCGTTGAGTTTCCACTTCTGGCGCAGACCCACGTTGGCGGTGGTGGCGGTGGCGCCGTCCTGCCGGGTCTGCTTGAGGGTGGTGAAGGCCTCGGAGCCGCTCCAGGGGCTGGACTTGACTCCCAGCCGGGTGTGAACGGTGTCGCGCAGCGCGCCGTTGGTCCACTCCTGCTCCGCGAACAGGGTGGTGGCGGTGGCCACCAGGTAGTCGACGCCGAGGCGGGTCCGGTCGGGAAAGTCGATACTTTGGGCCTCTCCCAGCGTGTGCTCGTTGTCCAGACGCAAGTTGAGCCGCCGGCCGAGGGTACGGTGGCTGATGCCGGTAAGGATCTGATCGGAGCCGAGTCGTTCCCCATCCCCCCGGGTGTCCCGCACCGAGCGGGCGCCCAGCTTGAGGGTGGTGTCGTTCTTCATCACCTCCCCCCGCATCTCCGCCAGGTCGCGCTCCGCTCCGGTGGCCAGATTGCTGTCCCGATATGCCTTGCCCCGCAAGGTGACGCCGCCACCGATGCGAACGCTCCCCTCCGCTCCCACCTTGCGGGTGCCGCTCTCCCCCCGGTTGCGCCGGTTCAGGCCGAATCCGTCGTCGACGTGACGCAGCCAGGTGCGGAGATCCCAGCGTTCGGCGCGGTGCCTCAGCTCCGCCAGCCAGGCATCGGCGTCGGTGGCCCCGCCGTCGTCCCGCTTGCGGGTCTGCGCCAGCTCCATGCGCAGACGGGTGTCCCCGGTGAAACGGTGTTCCAGATCCATGCCACTGAGCCGCGAGGTGCCGCCGGTCACCCCTTCATCCACGTGAGTGAGGCCGACGGTGGTCCGGGCGGCGACGGCCAGTTCCGCCCGGCCGCCCCGGGTCAGTTCGCTGTCCCGCGGATCCAGCGATTCGTATCGGGCCACGATGAAAAGATGATTGAGGGCGGAATCGACGCTGAACACCGGTTCGCGCAGATTGAGCAGACCGCGCTCATAGTCGATGTCGTAGTCCACGAAGCGGGTCAGCAGTCGCCGCTCCAGGATCCGTTCGCTCTGGAATCGATCCCGTACCTCGATGGTAATCTCCTCCGAATTACGCACGATGTCACTGCGCGACAGCCGGTAGGGGCCGGTGCTGCCCTGGCCGCGGATCTCGTCACGGACCCGCGCCTGGCTGGATTCGCTGGCGAACAGCACGATATCCCAGGTCTGGCCGTGGTAGCGCGCCTTGAAGCCGGTCAGGCTGCGGTTGTACCGCGCGAGATCGGTGTGATTCAGCAGGGTGTCGAAATCACCGAACAGGGCGTAGAAGTCGTCCCGCTCCAGCTTGAGGTAGAGCTTCTCCCCGCTGGCGGCTTCGTAGCCCTGCCGGCCGGCATCTCCGTAGATGGTGTAGTAGGCGTCCGGCTCGATGGTGCCGAACAGGCGGGAATCACCCTTGCGCCGGGCGGTGTCGTAGGCCATGGTGAGCAACCACTTCCCCTTGATGCGCCCCTTGGCGAAGAAGGCCACGCGCCCCTCCTGGTAGAGCCGCTCGCCCCGGCCCTCCGGCAGCGTCTCTCCCTTGCCACGCAAGGTGTTGTAGCCGACGGTTCCTTCCGCCATGCCCACCAGGATCCAGTCCCGCGTGCGGGGCCTCAGGTTGGCCGTGACGATGCCCTGCTCCCCTTTCACGAAAGGCAGTTCGATGCGCACCTCGCCGGCATCGGTGGTGGGTAGCAGGCGGATGCTCACCTCTCCGTCCCTGCCGGCGCGGTAGTAGAGGCGCTGCATCGGGGCGCCGGGAAGCACCGCCCGCTGGATGTCCAGACGCCGCTCCGCCTGATACGGTGCGCGAATACGGTATTCGCCGATGCTCCCCTCTCGCACCGGATAGCCCTGGCGGTCGAACAGCCGGACCGTGATCACCGGTGTGGTCACACCGTCGGCGATCAACACCGATTTGTCCGGCAACAGCTCGCCCCGCACCGGCGGACCGGAGAAATGGACATATCGCTCCAGGCGGCCGGTCTCCCGCCCCTGGCGATCACGAATGACGGCCTCGAAGCGGTTGTCCGCACCGTTCAGATCCACGCCGCGCCAGCGGCTGACCGCCACCGTACCGCGCCGGTTGCGGATGGTCCCGTCGAAGTTGACCTCCGGCACCGGCTCACCATCGAGGAACAGCTCCACCCGTTCGTCGAAACCATGCTTGATGGCGATGTTCACGCTGGGGATGGCCGGCAACGTCCCTTCGGCCGGCATCAGCCACTCCAGCCCGGGAGCGGCACCCTCCACCCACTGCTCGTCGAAGAGCGGCGGGCTGCTCTTCTCCGTCGGGGAGTCGGCTCCGGGGGAGAAGATTCCGGAGATCTTCTCCAGCACCGAGCCGGTCCGCGACTCCTCCACCCGCATCGCCTCCACCACCTCGTTCGCCTGGATGTAGAGTTCCACCCGCCGGTTGGCGGCCCGCCCCTCGGCGGTGCGGTTGTCCGCCACCGGCTCGTCGGGACCACGGCCGATGACGGTCACCGGCAGGTCGGCCATGGAGAGCTTCTCCATCACATAGCGGGCCACGCTGGCGGCCCGCTGTCGGGAAAGTTCGTAGTTGTCGCGGAACCGGGCCCTCCCTTCGGCGCTGACGATGGGCCGATCGTCGCTGTGCCCCACCACGGTGAGCCGGAGGTCGCGCTTGTCCCGCATCCGCTCCACCAGGATGTCCAGCATCGCCCGATCCTCCGCGTTCAGCTCGGTGCTGAGACTGTCGAACCCGACGCGCAGGGAGAATTTGAACAGCCGCCGCGCCACCTCCACGGGCTCCGGTGGCGTGAACCAGTGTTTGGCGATGGCGCTGCGCCGGTTCTTCCCTTGCGCGGTGTCGAACAGCAGCATCGCCCGGGTGCTCACCGCCTTGCCCGGCTGCAGGGAATCGATGCGGGCGCGGAAGGTGATCTCCTTCCGCCAGCGGGCCGGGGTGTCGGCAAGCCGCCAGGTGAGCGCGCTGCCGCTCACCTCCGGCTCCCCGGCCCCCGCCGTGCTCTGCGGAAGATAGCGGGCTCCGTCGGGAAGCATCACCATCAACCGCAGATTGCCCAGCGGCGCGTCCCGTCCACCCAAGTGCAGCCGGTACTGCACCACTCCCTCCCGGATCTCCGGATCGCTCGCCAGCTCCAGCCGGACGCTGCCCTGCTCCTTCGGTTTGAGGGCGATCCGGAAATCGGCCCGCCACAGTGCCCCCTCCCGCAGCTCCAGAAAACGCGACCAGGCTCGCCCGGCGAAGCGGGTGTTGCGCTCCAGGGAGACCACCTCATACTCCGCAGGCAAGGTCTCCGGATCCAGCTGAAGCACATGCGTACCCGGGCGGACACCTGCGAAATGGTACTCCCCCTGCTCATCGGTGATCGCATAGCTGCCATCCTCCAGGTAGAGACGGATTCCCGCCAGGCCCTTCTCCCGCCACCCCTCTCCACCATCCTCCGGCGGTTCCACCGTCACCCGTCCCATCAAGATGGCGCGGCTGCGCATCAGCTCCTCGTGAATCCCGGTGGTGACGCTCGACTCGTTGGAGACGATGGCCCCGCCGTTGCCGCTGGCGCGGCTGCGGCTGACCACCTTGCCGGGCCGGACGGCCCCCGCGGTGGCGACGTAACTGACATGGCGGCTGCTGTCGGGGGAAAGGTCACCCAATCGAAAGATCAGCTCCTGGCCATCGGGAGAGATCTCCGGATCGGGGAGCACGGCGTCGTCCAGGCGGGCGCTGCCCCTGCGGTAACGGAAGCCGGGGGGCAGCCGGTCGGTCAACCGCACGTCGGCGATGGTCTCCTCCACGGTGTTCTCCACCTCCACCCGGAACGGCAGCAGGTCGCCGGGCGCCACGCGATCCTTGCCGGCGCTGCGCCGCACGAACAGCAGGGTATCCAGGGGATCGAGGGGGATATCCAGATTCAGCGGCGGGCCGATCAGAAGGGTGAAGGGCTCGCCCCTTGAGCCCGTCCCCAGCACGAACGGCCCGTTGGGCAGGCCGTTCATCAGCTCGTCCGGCTGCTCCGAGGGCCAGCGATAGCGGGCCCCTTCGGGGGGCACCACCACCAGGCGGTAGCGGCCCGGGGCAATCAATGGGAAACGGTACTCACCGGGACCAAATTCGTACTGGTTCCCGCCACCGTCGGTGACGCTCTCCCCGGTGACCACGGTGGCGGGGTAACTGCTCACCCCGTCGTCACCATACACGGTGGCGGGCTGCCCGGTGTCCGCATCGATCAGGTGGACCGTATAGCCGTCCAGCAGGGCGCCGCTGTTGCTGTCGAACAACCTGCCGAACGGGTCCACCAGCGCCGCCGCTCCGGCGGTTTCGGTGAGGCTGGTGTGATCGGTATAGCTCGCCTGTATCGTTTTTCCGGCAACGATGTTCAGCACCCCGTCGTACCGCCGGGCGGCAGACTTGGACATGGTGAGGTAGCCGGTGAACACACCGCTGTCGGGCGTGGTCTCCAGCAGACGCAGCGTCTCCTGCTCGTCGTGGTCGGGAACCGTCAGCCGCACCTCCACCGACTCCTGCACCGAGGAATCCCGGTTCTGGTCCCGATCGCGCAGACGCAGGAACAGAATCTGTCTGTGCTGGAAGGCCTGGGCCGGCTGCAGCGGCAGGGGTGCGTCGGTGACCAGCTCGCCTCCCCCACCCGGCACCTGCGGAGCCGGTATGGGTTCAAAGCCATTGTCCGGACGCTGGTAGGAGGTGGAGTGGACGGGCATCGTCTGCGCGCCGTTGCCGGGGGTGTATTGCAACAGCTCCAACTGCGCCGGGGTCCGCGCGTCGATTTGCAGCGGTACCATCGCCGTGGCGCGGATGGCGCCGTTGGCGCGGTAGTCGATGCGCAATGGCTCGTTGCCGCCAGGGGCGTCGGCGGGAGGAATCAGCTCCGCCGCCAGCGCAACGATACGGTAGGGGGGGAGATCCGCCACCGGATAGCGGTAAGTCCCCGGCGAAGACTCGCTCACCGCCACTCCGTCGATGCGCAGGATGGAACGCGCGGGTGCGGAAAAGATCAGGCTGCCCCCGGCGAGAGTGTTGTCGCCGGTGTTGGCCAGCTCGATGGCGAGATTGACCGGATCCCCGGCGAACAGCTCGTTGGTGTCGGCCGTCACCCGCAGCCGGGCACTGTCATCGACCCCCATCGCTTCGACCGTGAAGGTCTCGGTGTTGGAAATGGCGGTCTGGCCCCCTATGCCGGGAACGGTGTAATCGATACGGGCGGTATTCTCGATGACGGTGCCGGGAGCGGCGGCCATGGCCACGGCGGGCAACAACAGGCAGAGGAGAGCGGCACGGCCGCCGAGTTTCGAGCCGGTGACGTAGCGCTGCAGCCACCTCGACCATCCCCTCTGCATGTCATCGCTACTGGATGGTGACGCGGAACCTTACCGTGGCCGACTCTCCGGCGTTGAGGGCGATGCCGCTCACCGTGACGGCGTTGGTGGTCGTGGACCCGAAGTCTCCCTCGTCGTCGCCACCGGTATCGGTGAGCGCCTTGGCGACGCCGCCATTGATGTTGGGGGCGGTCACCACGATGGTACCGGCGTTGTAGGCGATGGTCCCGCTGCCGATCTCGGTGCTCAGATCGTCACTGACCGTGACGTTGGTCGCCGTGGTACCACCGGCTGCGTTGTCGATCTGGATGGTGTACTCCACCACGGCTCCCGGAATCCGTTTGGGATTGGTGGTGCCGTTGAAGGGGTCGCTGATCACCGTCGAGCTCTTGGTGACGGTCAACGCTGCGGTCAATATCTCGTAGTCGTCCTGGCTGGAGTGCTTCGCATCCCGGGCCGCATCGTTGGTGGTGTCGCTGCCCTGCCCGTCGGCAAAGACGATATCGACGGAGTTCGCCGTGTCGGTGCCCGTCGTTTCGGTGAGCGCGCTCCCATCGGTGGCGCGCGCCTCCGCCACCAGATGGTAGGAGGCGATGTCTCCGGTCACCCGGCCGAGGGGGATGTCGGCCACGATGAACACCGTTGCGCTGCCGTCGGCTGCCAGATCATCGATACTGGTGGCGGTGTCGGTACCGGCGTCGTAGGTGCCGTTGCCGTTGCCGTCCACATAGATGTTGACGTTGGTGGCATCGAAGTTGTCGGTGCCTCCGAAGGCACCGGTTCCACCGCTCACCACCGTGGCGCTCAGGTTGAAATCCTGGGTGGCGTTACCGGTGTTGGTCACCGTGAAGGTGAGCACCTGCGCCGTGGCACCGGGCGCGACCTTCACCGATGCGGTGTCTGTGGTGGCCACGGTGAGATCGATCTTGGTATCCACCACGAAGGTTGCCGTGTTGCTGTTGACGGTGGGCTGGGCAACCCCCCCGACCTGATAGTCGACGGTGGCGGCGTTGCTCACCGTGGTTCCCGAGGCGGTACCCGCAGCTTGAGCATTTGCGGCCAGCCCTGAAATCACCACACCCAACAGCGCGGACGGCACCCATCTGAAACAGAGAAAATTCCTCATTTGTGATCCCTCCGGTAATCACATTCAGTTCAATCTGGCGCGATAGCTGACCGCGCCGGCTGCGCCTGGGGGCAGCGGCTCGATGAACTTCCAGCGGATGTGGGTGTAGTCGGCGGCGGTGGCCGGCCTGCGGTGACCGTCACGCGACCCTACGAGCAGACGGCCGGGATCGGCAAAGTGCGCCCCGCCGTCCACGGAGTAGGTGATGAGCGTGCCCGCGCCTCGGGCACTGTTGGCGACGTAGGTGGTTTCCCTGGCGATGGGGATGGTGATGGAAACGTTTTCCGCCGGCTCGTCGCTTCCGTTCCGGTAATGGATGGTGTAGATCACCTCATCGCCCGGGACGACCCTCGTGGCGGCAACGCGTCGTTTCTCTTTCTCTCCCTTTTCGTTGGTGACCACCCTTTCCTGCTCCACCATGACGTTCAGCGTCACACCGGAGCCGCTGCCTTGCGCCAAGGCGGCACCGGGAAGAAGCATCGACAGCAGCATGATCCACGGGCACCAACGTGCTCTCCCTGGGTTTTCCATTTCCGTAATCCCCCCGATTATCCCAGACATTCCTCCCCTGCCATTGCGACAGGGGAAAACACCGCTCGCCGTTCCGGCTCACGGGCCAACGCAAGAAAGCTGCCTTGTCCCGGCAGTCCTGTCTGTTGTATCGGTGTCCTGGGAAAATTCTTTAGTCGAGCCGCAGAAAAGGCCCGGAATATGCATCCATCGAATGGGGAGCGATCCGTTCAACGGGCACTGTCGGCATAGGCATCGATCGCCTGTTGTCCGACGGAGAGGTCTCGCATCTTCTTCAGGATCTCCAGTTTGCCCGCCTCGGCCAGGGCGATGATCTTTTTGTCCAGGGTGATGATCTGCCGGATCATCTCCTCTATCTGCCGAGCCTCGTGGCGATCCGCTTCGCGCTGGAAAAACTGTTCCATCAGACGGCGGCGTGCCCGCTCTTTCTCAATCATGCTCTCCCAGCGCTTCTCCTTTGCATCCGACAGGATCTCCTCCGTCAAGGTGAGCAGCTGACGCAGCTGGTTGTTACGCAAACGATTCATCACAGCTCAGCGTACGGAGGCAGAGACGATGGTGGTCTCGGTGACCTCCCTGGCTCGAACCGCCGGATCATCCGCAATGGCGTCCCATGCCGATTTGATCCGCTTCAACAAGCCACTCACCTCGTCCAGCTTCGCCGGATCGTTACTGATGTTGGCCTCTACCAGCTGCACGCTCATATACTCGTAGAGTGCATCGAGATTGGCCGCCAACTCTCCCCCTGCCTCTCGATCCAGGCTGGAACGCAACCCTTCCAGGATGTCGATGGCCCAGCTGATTGCCTTTCCCTTGTCTGCGATTTCCTTGCGCTCCATGTGTCCCCTCGCCACGGCGATCTTCTCCAGCGCCCCTTCGAGAAGCATCTGAATCAGCCGGTGAGGGGTCGCTGCGGCCACGTCGGCCTGCCGGCTGGAACGTGTGTATTGCTGAATGGCGGATTTGCTGTTCATATCTCAGATTGTCGGCAAATTCTCGGTAGAACTTTATTCCGCGAAAGGGATTCCGGCCATTCCACCAAACCGCTACCCTTTCGCACCCGGCAGCCCGGCGAGCTGCTGCGTCAGGAAGGCTCCCGTGCTGTTGAGCGACGCAATCAGGCTGTCCAGACGGCTGAATTGCGCAGTGTAGCGGGCCCGAACCGACTCGATACGCAGCTCCAGCGCGTCACGCTGTTCGCTCAGATCCTTCAGCGTCGCATTGAGCCCCTCCGTGCGTGTACTCAGTACGCCGTCGATCCCCAGCTGGGTGTCCACATAGTCACTGATCCGGGTGGTGTACTCGGCGATCAGTCCTCCCACACCGTCGAAGTTGCTCTTCAACGCATTCTCCAACTTTGTGGTATCCAGTTTCAGCTGACCGGTCTCCGGATCGGAGGCGAATCCGATCTCCATCAGGCTGGAAAAATCTCCACCGCTCGTGCTCGCGCTGCCGATGATGCTGCGGATGCGCATGTCCATGCCGAACACGGTGGAATCCGACAGCAGAACGCCGTTGTCCCCCCCTTCCCCTTCATACTTCGTTAGCTCCCTGATGGTGCTGGAGAGCTCATTGTATGCGTCGACGAAAGACTGGATTTTCTCCTTGGCGGCGTCGACATCCTCTTCCACGGTCAGGGTCGAACTACCGGCGGATTTCAACTCCACGCTCAGACCGGAGATGGTACTGGTCAGCGTGTTGGAAGAGCTGGTGATGGCTATCCCGTCGATGGTGAACTCTGCATCCAGCGCCTGGGATACTTCGGTGGCATTGGACGCTCCCGCCCCGGTCGGATCGAACGTGAATGCCGACAGGCCGGCCCCATCGACATCACTGCCGTCGGAGTCACCGGAAGCGCTGATACGAATGGTATTGGCGGTGCCGGTATCATCCGCCGTGATACTGAGGATGTCGTTCGTACCATCGTTGATCACCGTGGCACTGATGCCGATGTCGGCGTCGTTTATGGCATCGCGAATCCCCTGAATGGTGTTGTTGCTGCTGTCGATGGTCAGGGTCACGCTCTGGCTGGCAGTAAAACTGTTGCTGCCTGCATCGTACTGTCCGATCTCCAGGGTGAGCGTGCCGGTCTGGCCGCTGTAGCTCCCGCCGCCCGCCGTCAGCTTGTGTGCCTGCGCAATCCGTGTGACGTCGAGCGTATAGGAGGCCGCTGAAGCACCGCTGCTGGCGGTCACCGTTGCCACCTGCTCATCGCTGGACGTGGCCGTCCTGTCGCGGAAGGTGTTGGCGTTCTTGAGCCCATCCAGGGTATCGCTGAAACTGGACAGGGCGCTCTTCAGCCGGCCGAAGGCGGAGAGCAGGGCGTTGATCTCCCGCTCACGTCTATTGATCCGCGTTTCGGCCGGAGCCCGCTCCGCCGCCACCAGCTGATTGACCAGAGTCTGGATGTCCAGGCCGGAGCCGGCACCGGAAAGTGTCAAACCTGCCATCGTTGCCTCTCTCTCATGGTGTAATCGTCTGCCTGCAAAAAAACCGAGCAGCTCACCCGCTCATACCTCTGCATCAAAAATCAGACTGCTGCTTTCCCTCAGCGCCTTGCTGATCTCGATGAACTCCTCAGAAGGTATCTGCCTCACCACTTCTTCAGTCCGTGAGTCGACCACCTTGACCACGGTCATGTTCAACTCTCGGTCGATGCTGAACTGGACACTCCGGCGCAGATCCTGTGCCTTCCTGTTCATATCATCGACCGCCGCCTGCAACTCTTGAACGGACGTTCGTCCTTTCTCCTTCGCCCACCCCTGCTCCTGGGAAACGGAGCCCGACCGGGCATTCCGTTCCGTGGGCTCACTCCCTTGCTGCGCGGAAACCCTCTCCAGCACGTTCGATCCCGGCGTCACATATAAAGGTGGAGCCATGATCTGTCACCTCACAAAAAACCGAAACCGCCCGGGCGTCACCGCATCCGGGCGGTTCCATACTTTCCCTACCCGGTGGCGATTACCGAAGCAGGCTCAGCGCGTTCTGCGGCATCTGGTTGGCCTGCGCCAGCATCGCCACACCGGCCTGCTGCAGGATCTGGGTCCGCGTCAGCTCGGCGGTCTCCGCCGCGAAGTCGGCATCCCGGATGCGGCTGCGCGCAGCGGACAGATTCTCCACCGCATTCTGGTTGCTGCGTACGATGGACTCGAAGCGGTTCTGGATGGTACCGAAATCGGAACGGATACTGTTGATCGTATTGATGGCGGCATCGATCATGCCGATGGCGCTCAGGGCCCCGCTTACGGTCGATATCCCGGTAGTTGAAGACAGAGTAGAAGCGACACCCGCCTCACTGACCAGCACCCGGGCACTCACCGAGACCCGGTTGGTACCGGCCTCCGCGTTGGCCCCAACCTGGAAGGTCAGCGAGGCGCTGTCGTTCAGTACCGAAACCCCGTTGAAGTTGGTGGCCTGCGCGACACGGGTGATTTCGTTTTTCAGCGCGGTGAACTCCTCATGCAACGAGAGACGGTCGGAGTCGCTGTTGGTGCCGTTGGCCGACTGCACCGCCAGCTCGCGCATCCGCTGCAGCGAAGCCGCCACCTCCTGCAGTGCACCCTCGGTGGTCTGCGCCAGGGAGATACCGTCATTGGCATTGCGGGTGGCCTGGTTGAGGCCGCGGATCTGCGCCGTGAAGCGTTCCGAGATGGCCATTCCCGCCGCATCGTCCTTGGCGCTGTTGATACGCAGACCGGACGACAGGCGCTGCAGCGCCACCGCCATCGCTCCCTGGGAGCGGTTCAGGTTGCGCTGAGAGTTCAGGGACATGATGTTGCTGTTGATAATCTGTGGCATTTCTTCTCTCCATTCCGCCGGGGCACTTTCTTCCACCCGGGCGGTATTGGTTGATCTCTGACGGATATACGTCATCTACGTATTCACCGCCTCCGGAAACCTTATCGGCAGCGCCAAAAAACAGCTTTAACCAAACGACGAAAAATCGTCACTTCCTGATGGGACATCCCGAAATCGCGCTTCCGAGGAGATTCGTCCACTTTCGAACAAGGCAGGCACGATTCCTGCATGCTGTCCGGAACGAACCAGACAAACGGCCACGAAACAGACACCATGTCATCCGACGACAAATTTCTGACCAACCAATTCGGTGACAACTACCTCCATGAAGTCAACCGGCACAGCTTCAATCAGGTCGGAGCCGCCGCGACGTTCGAGAAGACCTACGGCGATACCCTCTCTGCACCCGACACCTTCTATCTCGTCGTCGGTACCGACTCCGGGCTGCTGTTCAAGCACATCGCAGAAAGAGGCATCCCGGAAGGAAGCCGTTTTCTGTTCGTCGAGCTGCCCTCGATCGCGGAGTTGGTAGGCACCATGCTGCCAGACACCGGAGACCGGATGGTCGTCTGCTCGCCCGACGAGTGGCAAGAGAAGGCTGCCCGGATGGGGCTGCAGAGCTACCTGTTCATGGACAGGGTTCAGACCGTCCGCTCCATAGCGGTTCTCGACGCCCATCACGAAGCCTATATCGAACTCGCAGCACGCCTGCAGATGGAGTTCAACCAGCAACGTTATCTCACGCATACCTCCCTTGGTTCCAAGATTTTCGTGCAACGACAGCTGGAAAATGTCGCCGACTGTTTTCTCCCTGCCCAAACCATGCGGGGGTGGGGTAAGGACAAGTGTTGCGCCCTGCTGGCCGGTGGCCCTTCGCTGGACGACCTCCTCCCCTGGCTGAAACAGCACCGCGACCATTTCGTGGTCATTGCGGTCTCCCGGATCGCCAGAAGACTCCGGCAAGAGGGGTTGACACCGGACATCTGGTGTTCCATCGATCCATGGGCGGCCAATCTGGAGGTCAGCCGTGAGATGCTGGAGCAGCACGATGGTGCTCTTCTGGTTCACGCCAACCATATCTATCCGCCACTGCTCGGCCAGTGGCCGGGAAAGAGCCTCTATCTGGGGGACCGGCTCCCCTGGAAGAACAGGCTCGACGGCGAAAATATCGCGGTGGCCCCCATCCAGGTGACCAACAGCGCCCTGATCCTGGCCATGGAGATGGGATTCTCCCGGATCATCCTGGGTGGAGTCGATTTCTGTCATCGGGGGGGGCAAAGCCACGCCAGTGGCAGCCTGGATCATGAAATCGGTCTGATACCCGATCTGATGGAAACCACCATCGAAACCAACGATGGTTCCACGGCCGAGACCACCTTTCCCCTCGCCTCTGCCGCTTCGGTATTCGACCGGCTGGCAGAGCCGGCGAGAGAAAGGGGCATCACCATCATCAATCCGGCCCCCGGCGCCGCCAGGCTGCGGAATGTGCGCCATCTCCCCCTCGAGGAGATCCCTCTTCCGCCCCCACTGGACCACAAGGAGCGGCGACTGGATGAACGGCTTCCGTCTCCAGTGGGCAAGGAGTATCTGCACCACCAGCAAGAGACCTTGCAGGAGCTCTCCCGAATGCTGGCCGAACTGAAGAGCATCCGCGGACTGAGCGACAGGGCGTTGAAGTGTCACGCTGCGCTCTGCTCTTCTGCTGTGAGCACTGCGGCGAAGGCAGGCTACAAACGGCGGATGGATCGGATCGAAAAACGTTTGCGCAACCGCCACGCGGCAGCATCGTACCTGATCAAGACCTACGGGATTCACAGCTTCTTGAAGATGGGAATCGTGGATCGCGAACGGGAGTGGAGCGAGGCAGACATTCAGCGGGTGGGGGAGGTCTATTATCGCTCCTACCGCGAGACGGCGGAGGAGCTCATCGGCCTGATCAGCGCTGCACGCCGAAGGGTGCTCTCCCGTATCGAGGAACAACGCGAGGACCCGGATTTCCCGGCCCTGTTCCGCCAGTGGCGGCAGGATGCGCAGCCCGGCCGCTCCCTGGTCTGGAAACGGTGGCACCGCGCTCGGTTCGAACACCTCCCGCAAGAGGTGCTCGAGCAGTTCGCCATCCTGGCAGATGAGTTTCACGAGAGTCTCGAGAAAGCCAGCGAGATAAAGGGATTCGCCGATGGCACCTCTTACCGGGACCGATTGGAGGAACGGCGCAGGAAACTCGACGGGGTACTTCCGAAACTGAACCAGCTCTTCCGGCAACGGGACGAGGCGAGGCTGTCTCTGATGGTCTCCGCCCTCGAGCAGATCGATTCGAAGCAGGCGCAACGGTTGACCGCCATCGCTCGCGGTTATCTAGCAGAGGTCCAGGGACATCCGGAGCAGGCCCTGGAACACTACCTGCCCATCGTGCAGAAAGAACCTCTGCTGCCGGTGCTGCTGCGCATCAGCGACATATCCCTGGAAAGGGGAGACTACCCCATCGCCACCCTGGCGCTGGAGGTACTGAGCGAGATTTCACCGCTTTTTCTCCCATCCTACGCCAACATCCTCCGTCTCACCGGCCGCCATGCGGAGGCGCTCGAGGCATACCACCGCTATCTCAACCAAACGCCGGACGACCTGGCTACGGTGATCGCCGTGGGTAAATTCTATCTGGAACTCGATGCACCACAGGCCGCCGCGGACGCATTCAACTACGTGCTGGCACGGGATCCCGGCAACCGGGCCGCCCGTACCCTGCTGGAGAACGCCGGACTGGAACTGGCCATCGCAACAGGGGGTCAGGCGGTGATATGAGATCGTTCGAAAGGAGCAAAAAATCCGGTCTCCAGCAACTCAAGCAAACCAGGCCGGGCTCCCACCCTGCCTGCTCATTCCATGGGCTGTTTTTTCTTACAGAGGAACCAGAAATAGAGGCATGTCCAGCGACTCAAGAGTAATCCCTTATCCTGAGCCAATCGACATGGCTCGATTCGACAGACCGGAACATCTGCTGGAGGCTCGCTACGGCCTGCCACGGGAGGTCCGTTTCTGCCGTCGATGCGTAATATCCAACCAGCGACCAAATTCCGCAGTGGAATATAAGCATACGCGGAAATCGGAAAAAAACACCATCCGCTTCGACGCCGACGGCATCTGTGATGCCTGCCGGGTCGCCGAAGAAAAGGAGCGCATCGACTGGAAGGAACGGGAAGAGGCGCTGCAGGAGCTGTGCGACAAACATCGCAGCAAGGATGGCTCCTACGACTGCCTGCTGCCCGGCTCTGGCGGCAAGGACAGCTTCTACGCCGCCCACGTTCTCAAACACAAATACGGTATGCATCCGTTTACCGTCACCTGGGCCCCTCATATCTACACCGAATGGGGCTGGCGCAACTTTCAGCGCTGGATCCATGCCGGTTTCGACAATCAACTTATGACTCCCAATGGAAAGGTTCACCGCCTGCTGACCAGGCTGGCACTGGAGAAGCTGTTCCACCCTTTTCAACCCTTCATGATCGGGCAGAAATCCTTTGCCCCGAAGATGGCAGAGATGCTTGACATCCCTCTGGTGTTCTACGGAGAAAACGAGGCAGAGTATGGCAACCCGAAAAGGGACAACGAAAGCGCCCGTCGCGACTACGACTATTTTGCCGCCAGCGATCGCAGCAAGATCCATCTTGGCGGCACTTGCATCACCGAACTGGAAGAGGAATTTGGACTGATCAGGCAGGACCTGGAACCCTACATGCCCATCGATCCCCAGCGACTGCACGACAAAGAGATAGAGGTGCACTACCTCGGTTACTATCTCAAGTGGCACCCGCAAAGCTGTTACTACTACGCCCAGGAGCATGGCGGCTTCGAGCCCTCTCCGGAGAGAACACCAGGAACCTACAGTAAATACAACTCCATCGATGACAAGATGGATGACTTTCACTACTACACTACAGGAATCAAATTTGGCATCGGCCGCGCCACCTACGACGCCGCCCAGGAAATCCGATCGGGTGATATCGATCGGGAGGAGGGAGTGGCGCTGGTAAAGCGTTTCGATCTGGAATTTCCGGAGCGTTTCGCCGACGAGATCTTCGAATATCTCTCCATCCCCGAAAAGGAGTTCCCGGTGGCTTCACGAATGTTTGAACAGCCCATCATGGATCGAGACTATTTCGATCGGCTGACCGATACCTTCCGCTCGCCTCATCTTTGGCGTTACGAGAATGGTCATTGGCAGCTTCGCCACACCGTATGGCAGGAGGGAAACTGATGGCCAACGTCCGCCTCATCCCGCGCCTCGACATCAAGGGGAAATACCTGATCAAGAGCGTCCAGCTGGAAGGAGTGCGCAAGGTGGGGGATCCGCACGAATTCGCCAAGCGCTACTACCTGCAGGGTGCCGATGAACTGCTTTACATGGATGCGGTGGCATCCCTATACGATCGTAACAATCTTACCGAGATCGTTCGCGAGACGGTGCAGGATGTCTTCATCCCCATCACCGTGGGTGGGGGAATCCGTTCCCTAGACGACGTACGCAAGATTCTGCTCTCTGGCGCCGACAAGGTTGCGGTCAATACTGCAGCCATACGAGATCCTTCGCTGATCGACCAGATAGCCCGTCAGTTTGGTTCGCAGTGCATGGTGCTTTCCATCGAAGCCAAGCGAGTAACCGGAAACCGGTGGGAGGCATACACCGATAATGGCAGGGAAAAGAGTGGCCGTGACGTCATCTCTTGGGCAAGAGAGGCCGCCGATCGGGGAGCCGGTGAGATTCTGCTCACTTCAGTGGATCGGGAAGGCACACGCCGGGGATTCGACCTGGAGCTGGTGGCTTCAGTGACCCAGGCAGTCCGTATCCCGGTGATCGCCTCGGGCGGCATGGGACAAATGGAGCATCTGGCCGCCGTGGTACAAGGTGCAGGAGCCAGTGCGATCGCCATGGCAGACATCCTCCATTACGGTCGCGCATCTCTGCCGGAGATCCGGGATGCCGCCAGCCGCATCGGAATTCCGACGCGCAAGGTGGCGGCATGAACGGCGTGGTAAGCATCGTCGATTATGGCGCAGGTAATCTGTTCAACGTCCAGCGCGCTCTTGAACATCTGGGAGCCAAGGTGGAAAGAGTCACCCGGCCCGAGCAGATCCCTACCGCCGATCGGATCGTTCTTCCGGGAGTTGGGGCCTTCGGCAAGGCGATGCAACAGCTGCGGCAGCGACGGATGGTAACAGCACTGCGGGAATTCGCCGCCAGTGGAAGACCTTTTCTCGGTATCTGCCTCGGGATGCAGCTGATGCTGGACGAGAGCGAAGAGTTCGGCACCACTCCGGGACTGGGAATCGTACCTGGACGGGTCGAGAGCATCCCTTCGACAGACACGGAGGGGAAGCCGCTCAACGTACCCCACATTGGCTGGACACCCATTCACCCGGCCGCCAAAGGGAACTGGAGCGAGACTCCACTGGAGGCGACACCACCGGGAGAAGCTTTCTACTTCGTCCACTCACTGGTAGTCCGTCCGCAACGACCAGAGGATATCGTCGCGGAGTGCAACTACGGCGGCCACTCATTGACCGCAGCCATCGCCAACGGGAACTGTTTTGGCTGTCAGTTCCATCCCGAGAAGAGCGCCACCGCCGGACTGAAGCTTATCGCCCGTTTTCTGCAAAGCTGAGGAAACTGCAGATGCGCTCCACTCCTCTTTTGCGGCCTGCCCCCCTGTTCGGGATCGACCAGACGCCGCTGTTTCTTCCCGATATCGGCACCTATTTCAATCAGGACATGGCACTGGCCCACTCCCTGGTAACCAAACTGGCGCAGTCGGGATGCAAGGTCATCAAGGGGGAGATCCTCCACGATGCCGACATCTGCCTGCCCAGGGCAGGAAAAGAGCGTTACTGGAGCCCCCACCGCAACCGTTTCGTCGAAGAGGACTACCGGACCCTGATCGAACGCAAGGTGGTTTCCCTGGACGCCTACGCCGAACTGTTCCAGTACTGCCAACGATGCGGGCTGCATCTGGTGCTGTCGGTCTACGATTTCGAGGGTGCGGATTTTGCGCGGGAAATGGGGGCGGTGGCACTGAAGATTGCATCCTCCAATGTCACCCATCAACCGTTGATCGAACATGTCGCCTCCCTGGGCCTGCCGGTCCTGCTGGACACCGGACACGCCACGCTGGAAGAGATAGCCCGGGCGGTAAACTGGCTTCACGACGCCGGCTGCACGGAGATGATCCTGCAACACAGCCCGCCGGGACCACCTCATCCTCCCGAACAGCACAATCTACGGTTCATGACGACGCTCGCCGACGCCTTCTCCTGTCTGGCGGGACTATCCGACCATTTCGCGGGCGCGGAGATGCTCTACGCAGCCACCGTGATGGGAGCGGCGGTACTGGAGAAAGGCGTTTGCCCGGACGATATGGGCGACGAGCAGGATGGCGCTCATGCCCTCCCTGTCTCACATGTGGCAGAAGTTCTATCCCGCATCGAAATGTTTCATCGGGCGTTGGGTGACGGCCAACGAAAACTGTCCCGGAACCGCAAGAAATACCATTCGAGAATGGGCCTGGTCAGCGGCCGGCCTCTCGAGCCCGGTGACAAAATCAGCCTCGATACGGTGCGATTCGCCTTTCCGGCCAAAGGGATCGGTACCGAGCACTGGGGAGAGGTGCGTAACTGGCGGATACGCAAGGTGCTCCCTGCGGGACAACCTATCGACTGGTGTGATGTCGAGCCCGTGGTTACCTAGGGCGCCTGCCCACAGCTCCCTGCAACCCCGGGATACAGCGTGGCAACCGCTGCCGCGGAAACAGTCCTTTCTGATCCGACAGTGGAGCGGATTCAGCGGCAGCGTGTTGCAGATGTCGAGTGACCACCGCTTTCCTGCTGGCTACTACCGACTCCACGGTGGAGAGCAGCACCTTTTCGTGAAAATCGTTCCTTTCCGGGAGGCTGCGCGGCTCAGGGCTGCCGAACGGGTGGCGGCGTTCGTTTGCAAGGGTGGCATCCAGGTCAACTGTCAGCTACCGGGTTATCCCCGTCCGGCCGGCGGCGATTACCTGCTGTTCGCCTCCCCCTATGTCGAGGGAACCTTCTATCAGGGGGAAGCCCAGCAGGCAGCCTCCGTCGGCAAGGCACTGGCTCACCTGCACCGCATATTGCGCCGCTGCCCCTGGCGAAAGGCGATCCGTCGTCGCGGTCTGGCCCGGCAGCGGAAACTGCGCGATCGGCTGCATCTGATCCGGCGGGGCCAGGTTGACGGCATCCCCACCGCGGCACTCTCGATCCTCGAGAAAGTGGATGATCATCTGCTGGAACGACTCTGCCGGGACGCTCAAGTAATCCACGGCGATCTGAACGCCGGCAACATCCTGTTCGCCGGTCACCACCGGCGTCCCGTCTTTCTGGACTTCGAAGATACTCCGACCGCCTGGTTCTCACCGCTGACCGACCTCGCCTATCTGCTGGAGCGCCTCGCCCTGTGCAGTAGCTCCTCACCGACAACAACCGCCGAACACTTGCTGCGGGCCTACTACGCCGCTGGAGGGATGCGTTTCATTTCCGCGGCACAGCTCAACCAAATCCTGCAGGCTTTGGCCGTCCGGGCCCTGCTGTTGCTGGCGGAAAAGTCGGCCCTGGGGAGATCGTCGACCACAGAGGAGTGGCAGAAATTCATCATTCTCCATCATGCCGCAACGCAGCATGATCCGCGGATGACCGCGCTCATCGCCCGCCTGCGCGACACATGACCACTCCCCGGCCCCGGATACTGATCTCCGCCCGTGATCCCGCCACGGCACATGCTGTTGGTCCCCTGGTGCGGTATGCACGCACCGATTCACGCATACGCTTCACCCTCCTCGCCCAGTCTCCGGCACTGGAGATCCTGCAACGATCGGTACCAGATGTCCGCCTGCTGCCTTTCCCCACCCTCTCCGAACCGAAACAATTGCTGACGGCTGCCCGGAGCCTCCTGGAACAGATCGAGCCGGACATGATCCTGAGCGGCGTTTCCGGTCCGGACAGCGGGGTGGATGAGGCGCTGCTGGCGGCCGGCGGTCAGCAGGGGATCCCCCGCTACGCCCTGCAGAGTTTCTGGGGCGACATCAACGACTCCTTTGGTGAGGTGGCGGAGACCTTCTTTGTGCTGGACCGTCAAGCCGCACGGCTGACCCGGCAACGTTACCCGGTCAGAACCATTCCCATCGGCTCACTCAGACATGCGGACTACGCCACCTTCGACATTCCCGGCATGCGGCGGCTGCGACGAAAGCAGTTGGGGCTCGACTCCAGGCAACGACTGGTCGGAGTGTTTGGACAACCCTTGGGAGATCGTCCCGGCTATCTGGAAACCCTGCACCATCTGGCCGCGAAATTAACCATTTTTCCCCCTTGCACCACCCTTCTCTATCGACCCCACCCGAAAGAGACCGATGCGCAGCGCGACAGAACTTTGACGATACTGCGGCAGGCCGGTTTGACAGTACACCTGGATTCCGAGCCACTTGCGGAGCCATCCCTCTGCGCCTGTGATCTGGTGGTCAGCGCCTTCTCCAGCTGCGGCCTCGACGCCCTCTACCTGAATGCACTGTCACCACAACCGCTCAATAGCGTGCTCTATCTGCTGTTCAATCCGGACCTGCGTGACTGGTATCACTCTTATACCCGATTGTCGGACATTCCGCCGGTCAGTGCAGGAATGGCCCTCCTCTGTAGCGAACCTGATGAGCTGGCATCAACCTTGCAGTATGCCATGCAACCACGCACCCGGGAGCGGTGCTGGAAAAAGAGCGATCAACTGTCACCACTTCAACAGGCGGCCCGAAAAATCATAGACACACTGGTTGCCGATTTTGACGTGTGAACAGAGGCGACGGCTATGCCATACGACTGGAAACGCATCATCCTCACACCTGACACCTCGATCCGTGAAGCGCTGCTCAACCTGGATCGAAGCTCCATGCAGATCGTGCTGGTGGCCGATGCGGCGGGACGGCTGCTGGGAACCGTCACCGACGGGGATCTGCGTCGCGCCTTGTTGCGTGGGGCAACGCTGGAGAGCCCCGTGGAGCAGGCAATGAACCGCGAACCCTGTGTCGGCAGACAACAGGAGAGCCCGCTGATATGGCAACAGCGAATGCAGCGGAACGCCCTGCGACACCTTCCCATTCTCGATCGGGACGGGCGACTGGTGGACTTGATCCACGACAAGCCGAAAGGGCCGGCACGATGGCCGAATCCGGTGGTGCTGATGCTCGGTGGCCTGGGAATGCGACTTCGCCCACTGACCCGGAAGGTCCCCAAGCCGATGCTGATGGTGGGGGACAAACCGATCCTGGAGACCATCCTCGAACATGTCGCCCAGCAGGGTTTCAGCCACTTCTACTTTTGTATCAACTACCTGGGGGAGATGATCCGCGACCACTTCGGTGACGGCTCCCGCTGGGGGGTGCAAATCGAGTATGTAGAGGAAAAACAGCGCCTGGGAACCGCCGGCGCCCTCGGCCTGCTGGAAAACCCGCCAGAGCAGGATATCCTGGTGATGAACGGGGATCTGCTCACCAAGGCCGACCTGGGCGCCCTGCTCTCCTTTCACCGCGAACACCGCCACCAAGCCACCGTCTGCGTACGCGAACACCGGCAACAGGTTCCTTACGGGGTGATAGAGATGAACGGAACCTGCATCACCCAGCTGGTGGAGAAGCCGATCTATCGGTACTTCGTCAACGCCGGGATCTACGCACTGTCGCCGGAGGCCGTGGGGCGCGTGCCGAAAAACAGACCCTACGACATGCCGCAGCTGCTCAGCGATCTGATGCGGCGGCAACTGCCAGTGGGGGGATTTCCGCTGACCGAGTATTGGCTGGATATCGGGCAGTTGCCGGATTTCGAGCGGGCCCAGGCCGATTTCGATCTCCATTTCAGCCGTATCGCCTCCTGAGGAGAAGCACCATGCCCGACATTCTCGGTTTCATTCCGGCACGAGGTGGGTCGAAGGGGATTCCACGGAAAAACCTGTTCCCGGTGATGGGCAAGCCGCTGTTGCAATATACCTTGGAGGCGGCTGCCGGGAGCCGGCATCTCAGCCGCCGAATGCTGTCTTCGGAAGACGAGAAGATCCGTGATTTCGCTGCTCGTCACGGCGCCGACATTCGCTATCGCCGTCCGCCGGAGCTGGCTACGGATGAAGCGACCACTGTCGACACCGTGCTGCATGCCCTGGAGTGGCTGGAGGCCCGGAACGAACTGCCGGAGATCGTGGTGCTGCTGCAACCCACCTCGCCCCTGCGTACCAGCCAGCACATCGACGCCGCCATCGAACAGTTCCTGCAATCTGGTTGCAGCTCCCTGATCAGCGTCCACCCCATGACCGAACACCCCTGGAAGTGTCTGGACGTATCGGACGACGGCTGGCGGTTCCTCGCCCGCCCGCCGGCAAAGATTACTCGCCGGCAGGAGTACAGCAACAACTACTACACCATCAACGGAGCGCTCTACATCGCAACACCCGCCTTCATCCGCGAGACGAGAGGGTTCGTCGAGGAGAACGAAACCACCCTTTTCTTCATGCCGCCCTCCGCGGGAGTCGATATCGACGAACTGCCCGATGTGTTTCAGACCGAAGCCCACCTCAGGAGCGTGGCGCTTGGCTGATCCGGCGTCGACCGTTTGAGACCGACCTTCAAATCCATCAGAACAGGAAGCAGGACTCCAGGTTTCACCCGCGCAAAAAAGCCCGGCCATGGCCGGGCTTTTTTGTGACATTTGCTTTTCTCTACCCGAGCAGACTCAGCGCATTCTGCGGCAACTGATTGGCCTGCGAAAGCATGGCCACGCCCGCCTGTTGCAGGATCTGGGTCCGCGTCAGCTCGGCGGTCTCCGCCGCGAAGTCTGCGTCCCGGATACGGCTGCGAGAGGCAGAGAGATTCTCCACCGCATTCTGGTTGCTGCGCACGATGGACTCGAACCGGTTCTGGATGGTACCGAAGTCGGAGCGAATGGTGTTCACCACATCGATGGCGTTGTCGATGATGTCCATGGCACTCAGAGAACCGCTCACAGAGGAGATCTCGACACCGGACGCCAGTGCACTGCCAATCCCTCCGGCGGTACTGGTCAGCACCCTGGCGCTGACCGCGATACGGTTGGTGGCCGATGCGGCGTTGGCTCCCACCTGGAAAACCAGGGATGCAGTGCTGTTGAGCACCGATACCCCATTGAAGTTGGTGGCCTGCGCTACACGGGTGATTTCGTTTTTCAGCGCCTGGAACTCCTCGTTCAGCGACAGCCTGTCAGAGCCGCTGTTGGTACCGTTGGCCGACTGCACCGCCAGCTCACGCATCCGCTGCAATGAAGCAACCACTTCCTGCAGGGCACCCTCGGTGGTCTGCGCCAGGGAGATACCGTCGTTGGCATTGCGGGTAGCCTGTTCCAGGCCGCGGATCTGGGCGGTAAAGCGCTCCGAGATGGCCATTCCGGCGGCATCGTCCTTGGCACTGTTGATGCGCAGACCCGAAGAGAGACGTTGCAGCGCTACTGCCATCGCTCCCTGAGAGCGGTTCAGGTTGCGCTGCGAATTGAGCGACATGATATTGGTATTGATGATCTGTGGCATGTTTCTTCTCCATTCCGCCGGAGCCAGTCTGGCTCACGCAGGCGATAAGAGCTAATCCTTTGGCGGATATACGCTGCTTGCGTATCCACCGCCTCCGCTGTCCGTTATCGGCGGGTAGGAAAAAACCTTAATCCCGTCAAAAAGATGCCGCCAATGAGACAGATTACCGTCGCATTGTTCGGTACAATCTGACGTACGCGAGCACACACGGCAGAGTCCCTCCGTTTGGGAGCCACCGGAATTGCGCCCCGGAAGAATCTCCGCCGAAAGGCCGGCTCAGAAACTCAGTGCCAGCTCCAGACCAACGCTGGAAGCCTTCTCCGTGTAAAACTGACCGTAAGGGATGTGACCGTTGTAGACGCCGAGCAGGACCCGGAGGTTGCGCCCTTCGGGCTCCTTTCCGCCCAGTTCGAACCCTGCCTTGAAGCTGGCATCGACGCTCCATTCCAGCTCCTGGCGGCTGACCAGGTCCAGCCCTCCCACCGGCCGCGCCGCCCTGCCGGAGAGGTCCCGTCCCCGATACTCGATACCGACCCGCACCATGGGAGGATCCATGCCGGTATCTTCCGCCTGGCGCACGATATACTCCCCTCCCCCGTAGAACCGCCAGCGCTTCCAGTCATAGGCGGCCAGCAATTCCAGGGCTTCGAAATTGATGTCCCGCCATGTCACCGGCAACGAATGATTGAGCAGCACCTCGTCACCCAGATGGGAGCTCTGGTGATAGATGCGGGCCCGGGTGGAGAACGGCCCTCTCCGGTGGGTGAGGGTGAATCCGAAGGTGTAGTCTGCGTTGACCAGGTCGTCGGAAGGCTGGTCGAGATTGAACTGGGCGAACAGCGCAGCGGTGAAGCTGATCTGCCATGTTTTCCCGCCCCCTTTTTCCGTGAACCGGTAGAGCCCGTAGTGGCCGCCGTAGGCCACCGACGCCACGTTGCTGGCGTTGGGGAAATCGGACTTCATCTTGTATTGGCTGATGAAGGTGCGCGCCTCCTTCGGCGCGGCGATCAACGGATAGAAAGGGTTACCGACCGGAAACGGGGTGGAGAGATAACGGTCCGCCGCCGCGGCGTTCGCTGGCGGGAAGAGGCAACACAGCCAAATGATCCCTGCGGCGGACAACAACCCCCGAAACGACACGATCCCACCCATTCGTACCCACCTCCGCGAAAAAAGCGAAGGATATATGCAACCCCTGTCCGGCCGCAAGCCAGCGGGAGCGGCCGGATACGGCACACCGGATCAGCTCTCCGTCAGCAGCTTGCCATCCTCCAACCGGAAACGGCGATCGGCAATGCGCTGGATCTGCTCCGGATCGTGACTCACCCAGAGGACCGGGGCCTGGCGCTCCCGCCGGTATCGGGAGATCAGCGCCTCCACCCTGCGGGTGTTTTCGGGATCGAGGCTGGCGGTGGGCTCATCCAGCAGCACTGCACGGGGACGGTTGGAGAGCAGCCGCAACAGGGCCAGCCGCTGCCGCTCACCGCTGGAGGCCCGCCGCACCTCCCACTCCAGCACCTCGGGAGTGAAGCCGAGCGCCTCGAGCCACACCGTCGGCACCCGCTCCATGTGCTCACCGACCCGCTCGTACCACCAACGGCTCTCCGCCGGCAACAGTCCCACCAGGCGGCGCCAGCGGGGGGCAGGATAGGCCTCGCAAGGACGATCGTCCAGCCATACGGTTCCCTCATGGGGATCGAGATCGGCGATGGCCCGCAACAAAAGGGTCTTCCCGGCACCCGAAGGACCGGACAGGCAGATGCACTCGGCAGCCTCCACCGTCAGATCCACCGGCCCCACGTGGCGGGTGACCAGCCGTTCGATGCGCAGGCGGCTCAGGTTCCGTCCTCCTTCCTGCCGTAACCCCCACCGCCGGGAGTACGGATCTCGAGGCGATCCCCTGCTTCCACGTCGAACTCGGTCTGCGCATCCAGCCGTCGTTCCTCTCCATTCCGGCGCAGCAGCAGGTTCTCCCCGCAGCGGCCCGGTTCTCCACCCGCCATGCCGTAGGGTGGGACCTTCCGCCGATTGGACAGGATACTGACCCGCATCGGCGCCAGGAAACGGATGCGCCGCACCACCCCATCCCCGCCGCGACGGGCCCCCTCGCCGCCGGACCCCCGGCGGATGGCGAAGCGCTCCAGCAGCACCGGATAGCGCAGCTCCAGCACCTCGGGATCGGTGAGCCGCGAGTTAGTCATGTGGGTGTGCACGGCGCTGGCCCCGTCCCGGCGGGGGGTGGCACCGGCGCCACCGCAGAGGGTCTCGTAGTACTGGTGCCGTTCATTCCCCCAGGTGAGATTGTTCATGGTGCCCTGGGAGGCGGCCATCACCCCCAGCGCTCCAAACAGCGCGTCCACCACACACTGGGATGTCTCCACGTTGCCGCCCACCACCGCGGCGGGATGGCGGGGGTTGAGCATGCACCCTGCGGGGATGCGCAGATCCACCGGTTTCAGGCACCCCTCGTTCAGCGGAATGGCATCCCGTACCAGGCACCGGAACACATAGAGCACCGCCGCCCGGGTGACGGCGAGGGGGGCATTGAGGTTGCCCGGATGCTGCGGCGAGGTGCCGTCGAAATCGACGGTGACGCGACGCCGGTCGCGGTCCACGCGGATGGCCACCCGAATCCGGCTGCCGTCGTCCATGGCATACTCGAAGGTCCCGTCGTGGAGCCGCGCCACCACCCGGCGCACCGCCTCCTCGGCGTTGTCCTGGACGTGTCCCATGTAGGCCTGCACCGTCTCCAGCCCGAACTCCCCGATCATGCGTTCCAGCTCCTCCACCCCCTTCTCGCAGGCGGCGAGCTGCGCCCGCAGGTCGGCCAGGTTGCAGGCCACGTTCCGCGCCGGCCAGGGCCCGCGGGAGAACCGTTCACGCACCGCCTCCTCCTCGAACCGGCCGGCGGTCACCAGCCGGAAATGCTCGATCAGCACCCCCTCCTCCTCCACGCTGCGACTGAGGGCGGGGATGGAACCCGGGATGACGCCCCCCACGTCCGCATGATGTCCCCGGGCGGCGACGCAGAAGATCAGCCGGCCGGCGCGGTCGAACACGGGCCTCACCACGGTGATGTCCGGCAGATGGGTGCCGCCGGCGTAGGGGGCGTTGAGCATGAAGGCGTCCCCCGGCTGCATGTCGCCCCGATGGCGACGCAGGACGGCCCGGACACTCTCGCTCATGCTGCCCAGATGGACCGGCACGTGCGGCGCGTTGGCCACCAGGTTGCCCTCCGGGTCGAACAGGGCGCAAGAGAAATCCAGCCGCTCCTTGATGTTGACCGAGGCGGCGGTCTGCGCCAGCACCGTTCCCATCTGTTCGGCCACCGACATGAAGCGGTTGTTGAAGATCTCCAGCCACACCGGGTCCACACGCCCTCCCGCGCCCTGCCGCCTGCAGGCGCCGGAGATCCGCCGGCGGGTGAGCAGCAGCCAACCCTGCCCGGTGAGTCGCGCACGCCAGCCCGGCTCCACCACCACCGTCCCGGTACGCTCCACCACCACTGCGGGACCGTCGATGACCTGCTCCGGCGCCAGCGCCTCACGCAGGAAGAAGGGCACCGTTCGCCACTCCCCTTCCACCACCATCTGCAATGGTCGGGGTGGTTCGGTCACGGCGGAGGATGGCGTCACCACCTCTTCGGGGCGTGGCTCCCGCGCCACCGCTTCCACCTCCAGCGTGGCGATCACCACCGCCGTCTGTGGCGCGGCGAAACCGTAGTGGCGACGATGGCGCGCCTCGAAAGCCTGCCGGATGGCCGCCACACCCCCTTGCAGAGGGACGCCGAGAGTGGTGTCGGAATCGGCGTAACGACAGGCGATACGCCGTTCCACGGCGATGGTCCCCGGAGCGGCCCCCTGCTCTTCCAGCCGGCTGCGGGCCTTTGCGGCAAGCATCTCCGCCTCTTCGCGCACCTGCTTCAGACCTTCTGCGGTGAGCGGAAGCTCCACCGTCTTCTCCAGTACCCGCCGCAACCAGGCGAGCCCCATGCCGTAGGCAGAGAGCACCCCCGCATGGGGATGGAAGCCGATTCGGGCCATGCCGAGCGCATCGGCCACCCGGCAGGCGTGCTGGCCGGCGGCGCCGCCGAAACAGTTCAACAGGTAGTCGCCGAGGTCGTAGCCCCGCTGTATGGAGATCTTCTTGATGGCGTTGGCCATGCTCTCCACGGCGATGGCCAGCGCCCCCTCCGCCACCTGCTCGGGGGTATGGGGCTCGCCGGTGGCGGCCGTGACCTGCACCGCGAGGGCCCGAAACCCTTCCCGCACCGCCGCAACGTCCAGCGGCTGGTCGCCGTCGGGACCGAAGATGGCCGGAAAGAGCGCCGGCTGCAGCCTGCCGAGCATCACATTGCAGTCGGTGACGGTGAGCGGTCCCCCCTTGCGGTAGGCGGCCGGCCCGGGGTCGGCCCCCGCCGACTCCGGCCCCACCCGCAGCCGCATCCCGTCGAAACGGACGATGGAGCCGCCACCGGCGGCGATGGTGTGGATCTGCATCATCGGGGCACGGATGCGGGCGCCCCCGATACGGCTCTCGAGCGTTCGTTCGTAACGGCCGCGGAAATGGCAGACGTCGGTGGAGGTGCCCCCCATGTCGAAACCGATCAGCCGTTCGAAACCGGCTGCCCGCGCCGTCTCCGCCATACCCACCACCCCTCCGGCCGGACCGGAGAGGATGGCGTCCTTCCCCTGGAAGAAATCGGCCCGGGCAAGCCCGCCGCTGGACTGCATGAAGAGCAGCCGATCCCGCGGCAGCTCCCGGGTCACTTGGGCCACGTAACGGCGCAGCACCGGAGAGAGATAGGCATCGATCACGGTGGTGTCCCCGCGCCCCACCATGCGGATCAGGGGGGAAACGGTGGAGCTCACCGAGATCTGCCGGAAGCCGATCTCCCGGGCGATGGCCGCCACCCGCCGTTCGTGCCGGGGAAACCGGTAGGCATGCATGAACAGGATGGCCAGAGCCCGCAGCCCCTCGTCGTAATGGCGTTGCAGATCAGCGCGCACCGCCTCCCAGTCCGGCTCGCGGAGCACCTGCCCGCTGGCGTCGATCCGCTCGTCCACCTCCAGCACCGCGGTGTGGCGTGGCTCCGGCAGCTCGATGTCGAGGGCGAACAGATCAGGCCGCTGCTGATAGCCGATACGCAGAAGATCGGCGAACCCCCGGGTGGTCACCAGCAGCACCGGTTCTCCCTTGCGCTCCAGCAAGGCGTTGGTGGCCACCGTGGTTCCCATGCGCACGGTATCGATGCGGTCCGCCGGGATGGGTTCCCCGGGGGCCAGCCCCATCAGGTCACGGATGCCCTGGATGGCGGCATCGCGGTAGCGGCCGGGATTCTCCGACAGCAGCTTGTGGGTGAGGATACGCCCGTCCGGCCGCCGGGCCACGATGTCGGTGAAGGTCCCACCGCGGTCGATCCAGAACTGCCAGAGCGAAGTGGTCACCGGAAACCCCATGGTTGTCCCAAAGAAAAGGAGAGTCTACCACCCCGGAAACGGGATCCGCACCCCGCCGCCCTTCCGGCCGGGATCAACCCGAGCGATGGCATTTGCATCAATATAAAGAAATTGTTTACATTTGCCGCTATTGTGCTATAGTGAGAAGAGAGTGATCCGATGGAGATGAAACCGCCATGAGCCACGTCGCACCCCTTCCCACCCCGTCGCCGGAACAGGTGCTCTGCAAGGCCCTGTTCAGGGCCCAGACGGAGCTGGGGCTGAACCAGATGGAGCTGGGAAGAATCCTCGGCGTCGACCGCACCTCGGTGGCCCGCATCAAGCGGCGGGGACGGCTGGATCCCCATTCCAGGACGGGGGAACTCGCCAGCTGCCTGATCCGCATCTTCCGCGCCCTCTACGTCATGACGGGGAAGGACCGGGAGGCGCTGCGCCACTGGCTGAACGACTTCAACCACCATCTGGGGGGGCGGCCGAGGGAGCTAATCCAGAGCATCACCGGCCTGGTCCATGTGCTGGACTATCTCGACGCCATCCGTGGCAAGATCTGACCTTCGGGCAACCCCGTGACCACCCCGGAGAATCTCTGGCAACGGTGTGACGGCCCCTCCCGAATCGCTCCCCTGAATGCCCGGCCGGTGCGGGTGGTGGAGTCGCAGGAGCAGGCGGCCACCAGCCTGCTGGTGGATTCCGCGGCGGAACAGCTGCTGCTGGAACGAATCCTCGAGGAGAGCAAGCCCCCGCTGCCGCCGGAGGGGGCAGGCTACCACTATCTCATCACCACCCCCTTCCGCTACCCGCCGCTGAAGTACGGCTCCCGTTTCGGCACGCGCACCCGGTGCGGGATCTTCTACGGCTCGCTGGCAGTGCGCACCGCCCTCGCGGAATGCGCCTACTACCGGCTGCTGTTCTGGCACGGCATGACCGCCCCCCCTCCCCGAAACCGGTTGGACACCGAGCACACCAGCTTCACCGTCCGCGTGAAGACACGGCGCGGCATCCGGCTGGAGGAACCGCCTTTCGATCGTTTCCGGCAGATCATCGCCCACCCCGCCGACTACCGCGCGACCCAGCGGCTCGGTGAGGCGATGTATGAAGAGGGGGTGGAGGCGTTCAGCTATCCCTCCGCGCGGGATCCGGCGGGGGGCATCAACCTCGCCGTGTTCCGGCTCGCCGCCATCGCCAGCCGGAAACCCGCCGACAACACCCAGTGGCTCTGCACCACCCGCGCCGACGAGGTCTCCTTCGTGGCGGCGCACTCCCGGGAGGCACGCTACCGCTTCCCCTTGGAAACATTCCTCCACGACGGACGGTTGCCACAGCCGGCCCTCACCTGAGCACCTGCTACAGCTTCACCCGTGGCACGGCGGCCAGCAGCCGCCGGGTGTATTGGTGCTGCGGGTTGGCGCACACCTCGGCGGTGGGGCCGCGCTCCACGATCCGTCCGCCATACATCACCGCCATCTCGTCGCTCACATACTCCACCACGCCGATGTTGTGGGTGATGAACAGCAGGGTAAGGTTGTGCTCCCGGCGCAGCTCCAGCAACAGTTGCAGGATCTCGGCCTGCACTGACACATCCAGTGCGCTGGTCACCTCGTCGCAGACGATGAAGCGGGGATCGAGCACCAATGCACGGGCGATACCGATGCGCTGCCGCTGCCCGCCGGAGAACTCGTGCGGATAGCGCCAGACGTAGTCTGGATCCAGTTGCACCTGCTCCAGGGTGCGCCGCGCCCGCTCCAGGCGTTCCTCGTTGCTCTCGCCGATGCCGTGCACCGCCATCGGTTCCATCAGGGTCCGGGCGACGGTGAGGCGGGGATTCAGGGAGGAGACCGGATCCTGGAAGACGATCTGCATCCGGCGCCGGAACGGCCGCAGCTCCCGGCGGGAGAGGCCGCCGATCTCCCGGCCCTCGAAGCGGATGCTGCCGCCGGTGGGGTCGATCAGTCGCAGGATGGACCTGCCGAGGGTGGTCTTGCCGCATCCGGACTCCCCCACCAGCGCCAGGATCTGCCCCTCCGGGATCTGCAGATCGATACCGTCCACCGCCCGCACGTGATCGACGGTGCGGCGCAGCACCCCTTTCCTGATGGGAAAATGGACCTGCAGCCCGCGCACGTCGATCAGCGGCTTCTGCTCCCCGACCGGCAGCCGCGGCGGGGATGGCCGGGGGAGGTTCTCCGGCAGTGCGGCGAGCAGCTGGCGCGTATAGGGATGGCTCGGCGCGCCGAGCACCTCGCGCAGCGGACCCTCCTCCACGATCTTCCCCTTGCGCATCACCGCCAGCCGATCCGCCATCTGTGACACCACCCCGAAATCGTGGGTGATGAACAGGATGCTGGTCCCGCAGCGCCGCTGGAGCCGCTTCATGAGCCGCAGGATCTCCGCCTGCACGGTGACGTCCAGCGCGGTGGTGGGCTCGTCGGCGATGAGCAGATCCGGTTCGCAAGCCATGGCCATGGCGATCATCACCCGCTGGCGCTGCCCGCCGGAGAGCCGGTGGGGATACTCCTCGACGCGCCGCGCCGCATCCGGGATCTGGACCTGCTCCAGCGCCTCGATGGCGCGCTGGCGCGCCTCCTCGTAACCCATCCCGGGATTGTGCAGTTGCAACGCCTCGATGATCTGATCCCCCACAGTGAACACCGGGTTGAGGGAGGTCATCGGCTCCTGGAAGATCATGGCGATGCGGGCGCCACGGATCTCCCGTTTGCGCTCCTCCGGCAGGGTCAGCATCTCCACCTGCTCCACCCGGCCGTCGTCGTGACGGTAGTCGAACAGGATCCGGCCGTCCGGGTGGGAACTGATCTCCCGTGGCAGCAACTGGATCACCGACAGCGCGGTCACCGACTTGCCGCTGCCCGACTCCCCCACCAGACAGAAGGTCTCCCCCCGGTCGATGTGGAAGCTGATCCCGTCCACCGCCTTGACCAGCTTACCGCCGCTGCGCAGGTAGGTCTTCAGATTGTCGATCCGCAACAGCGTCATCGGCCGATCACCGTGGACGGCAACGGACGGAAAAGAATCTTTCTTTCATTCATACGGATCCTGTTCCTGTTCTCCTCCGGCGGAAACTCCCGCTGGCTGCTTCCCGTCCCGCGCCTGGTGTGCCATGGTGATCAATCGAACGCCAGCTCCAGTTTCCGGGCAACCTTCTGCAACCGCCTGTCACGTGTCCAGATCGCGGCCGCATCCGACAACACGACAGAAGCCAGCAGGTGCACATCGACGAACCCAATCCCAAGCCCCATCAATTTCCTGCGCTCGATCAGATACAGCACCTCCCTCTGGGAGGCGACCACTGCCTGAGGCAGATCGCTGAGCAACCGCAGCACCTCTTCCCGGTTGCGCAGATTCCCACAGGCCAGTTCGCCGATCACAAAGGGGTGTATCACCACCTGACAGCGATTGAGCAGGTCGGCCAGTCGCTCATCTCCGCTCCGCAGATGATCGATCCAGACCGAGGTATCGACCAGGATCATTCCGAATCGGATCGCCGGCGCGGTACCGGCTCCAATTGCGGTTCGCTGCCACCCAGCTTTGCCAGCCGGCGAGCGCTCTCACGCTCGATCAGCGCACGCAACCCCTCACGAACCAGGGCGACCTTCTCCTTCAGCCCGGTAACCCGCTGCGCTTCGGCCAGCAACTCATCATCGATATTCAGTGTGGTTCTCATAAACGACGCCCACTCTCTACAGGCACTCTACAACGCATCAATTGATGATATATTGGACATCATGAAGTCGCAAGGAGTTTGGCGGCGCGCTTCCGGCAGAGTGCGGAAGAGACGAAGTGCTCCAATGGACACAGAAGCCCCGGTTGAGCATACTTTGCCTTGACGGAGGCAACTCGAGTGTAAATGGTCAACTCTCAACGCAGAAGTGGCGGATTTCAGGGGTGGACTCTGAATACTTTCTCGGCCGCTACGTGCGCACCAAGGAAGTGGAAGACGATGGAGTGCCCTTCGAGGAGAAGATGGCCGAACTGAGCGCGCAGCTCCACGAGCAGTTCGAAAAGAGCCACGAGCTGGAGGCCGCTATCAAGAAGAATCTGGCGGTACCGGGACGCGGGGAAAGAGAATGATCGACTACGGCAAATTCGAAAAGGCGCTTCGCCACCTTCAGGCGCAGTTCGAAAACTACCGCACCCTGGACCCCTCCTTGCCCAAATTGATACAGGAAGCGGTCGCCGAATCGGTGATTCAGCGCTTCGAAACCGGATACGACTGTCTGTGGAAAGTGTTGAAGCGCCATCTGGTGGAAGCACTGGGCATTCCCGAAGTGCCCAACAGTCCGAAGCCGATCTTTCGCCTGGCCCATGAAAACCGCCTGTTGCCCGGCCGCATCGAGGACTGGATCGAATACGCCAACCTCCGGGTCGCCACGGCGCACGACTACAGCGGTGAAAAGGCACAAAAGGCGCTGGCGCGCATGGAAGATTTCATCCGCGACGCCACCGCCCTGTATGAACGGCTCAGCGGGAGAAAATGGCAGTGAATGCCACACCCTCCCGACCCCTTCAGCTCAGCGAAAAGCAGCGCGCCATGGTTCGAGCGTTGCTGGCGCGCCATCTTCCCGGTACCGAAGTCTGGGCCTATGGCTCCCGTGCCAACGGCACCGCCAAACCCTGGTCGGACCTGGATCTGGTGGTCTTTGCCAGCCCCGCGCAGCAAAATGCGGTTGCCGAGCTTCGGGAAGCCTTCGCAGAGAGCGATCTGCCGTTTCGGGTCGATCTCTTCGTCTGGGACGAAATACCGGAAACCTTCAGGGAAAACATCCGCAAGACACACAGGGTTCTGACCAAGGGAGGCCTGGAGCATGAGCAACGGTGACGAAATCCGCTGGCGCCAGCGGCTGGAGAACTTTCAGATTGCCCTTGCTCAACTGACCGACGCCTGCGAGAAGGACGGGTATTCCCGCCTGGAGCGCGCCGGCCTGATCCAGACCTTCGCAAAAAACCTCCAGCATCGGGGCCGCGCATGAACGACGGCCTCAAGGACAAATTCCGTCAGACCCTCACCGACATCCCCACCGCCAACCCGCGCGTCGAGTGGGTAATGCGACACTGGCGCTGCGCCGCTGCGGCCGAATGTGACATCACCGGAATCTTGTTACAACGGCTTGCGTACACCCCATTATTAACCAATAATGCGTTATCGTTACATAAAGATGGCGCTTATTCACGTTTCGTTTAATGAGAGGGGCTTCCATGGTCGAGCGGGGCAGCACGGGCGAGTACCTGACCAGCGCGGTCGGCGGGGAGACAGTTCGCGCCTTTGTGCCCGCGCCCTTGCCGCCAGAGCCTCCGCTGCAGTTCACGCCCGAGCGGCGACGCCTGCTGGAGCGCGCCACGCTGGCACTGGGGCGGCTGGACAGCATCACCCTGCTTCTTCCGGATCCGGAAATCTTTCTCTATTCCTACGTGCGACGCGAAGCGGTACTCTCATCCCAGATCGAGGGCACCCAATCCTCGCTGTCGGACCTGCTCCAGTTCGAGCTGGACGAGGCGCCGGGAGTACCTTTCGATGACGTGGTGGAGGTGTCCAACTATGTTCGGGCGCTGGAGCATGGCCTGTCGCGATTGAAGGAGGGCATGCCGCTGTGCAACCGCCTGCTGCGGGAGATGCACGAGGTGTTGCTTTCCCGGGGGCGGGGTAGCGGCAAACAGCCTGGCGAGTTTCGCCGCAGCCAGAACTGGATTGGCGGTACCCGGCCCGGCAATGCCTTTTTCGTGCCGCCGCCACCCCAGGTGGTGGAGTCCTGCATGGCCGACCTGGAACGCTTCATTCACGATCCCGAACAGCCATATCCGACACTGATCAAGGCGGCGCTGGCCCATGTGCAGTTCGAGACCATCCATCCCTTTCTGGATGGCAACGGCCGATTGGGACGCCTCTTGATCTCTTTTATGCTTCATGATGCGGGCATGCTGTCTCGGCCCTTGCTGTACCTGAGCCTCTATTTCAAGACCCATCGGCAGCTTTATTACGAACAGCTGGACCAGGTGCGAACGAAAGGCGACTGGGAGAGTTGGATCGATTTCTTCCTGGAAGGTGTCGAACAAACAGCACTGGATGCAGTGGAAACCGCACGCAGGCTGGTTGCACTGATGCAGCAGGACGAGCAACGCATTCATCAGACGGGAAGGCGAGCCGGCACCGCCTTAAGGGTACACCGAATGCTCGGTCACCGGCCCCTCCAGTCCATCAAAGAGATAACCAATGCTCTCGAGCTGTCCTACCCGGCGGTCGCCAGAAGTCTCGACGCCCTGGCGGATCTGGGCATCGTGCGCGAGATCACCGGTCGACAACGGAACAGGATTTACGCGCATCAGGCCTTTCTCGATATTCTCAATGAGGGGGCGCAGCCATTGTGATCAAGACCACCGGGGGCAGCATCGAGCAAATGGTCCTCTCCCGGCTGGGGGCACCGGGTTTCGAAGTGCGCATGGCCCGGACATCACCTTTGACGGACCGAATCCCGAGCGCGACCCGGCGGCCAACCATGGCGATGTGGTGCCAGGGTGATGAAATATATCACCCCCCCTCCTTGTTCAGATAGGGATCGAAGGCGTCACGCAGCGCCTCGCCGATCAGGTTGTAGGCGAACACGGTGAGGAAGATGGCACCGCCGGGGAAGGCGGCCATCCACCAGTTGAAGGTGGAGGCCTGCACCGCCTGGTTGAGCATCTGTCCCCAGGAGGGATCGTCCACCAGCCCCAGGCCGAGGAAGCTGAGGGTGGCCTCCGCGAGGATGGCCGAGGCGACACCGAAGCTGGCCGCCACCAGGATGGGCGCCACGCCGTTGGGCAGCATGTGGCGGAACAGGACGGAGCGCAGCGGCAACCCGCAGGCGATGGCCGCCTGCACGAACTCCTGCTGGCGCAACCGCAGGAACTCCGCCCGGATGTAGCGGGCATAGCCGGGCCAGCTGGTGAGCCCGATGATCACCATCATCAGATAGAGGCTGCGGCCGAAGAAGGCGACGAAGGTGAGCAGCAGGAACAGGGTGGGCACCGCCTCGAAGATCTCCACCAGGCGCATGCCGATGATGTCCGCGATCCCGGAAAAATAGCCCATCAGCCCGCCGATGACGATGCCGATCAGCATGGCGATGCCGGTGGCGACGAAGCCGATCCCCAGGGCGATGCGGGAGGCGTGGATCATCCGGCTCAGCACGTCGGCGCCGTTCTCTTCGGTACCGAACCAGTGGGTCCGCTCGCTGCTCGCCAGGGGCGGTTCCAGACCGGTATCCCCCTTGTCGCGCAGGTAGTCCTTGGGGGAGTATGGAACGGGCGCGTGGATGACCCAGTCATACTTGCCGGCCGCCTGCTCCTCCCGGTACTGCTCGTAGATCACCAGCTCCGGAGGTTCGAGCAGGGCCTCGCCGAGCAGCCAGACGACGCCGGCCACCGCCGCCAGCCCCAGCCATTTGTAGCGTGCCGCGAACGGCAGCGGGACCAGCAGCAGCGCACCGAAGAACAGCACCAGCAGGACCACGTCCCCCGGCGTCAGGTGTTGCAGTACCGGGCTGTGCAGCTCGCCGTCGATGCTCAGCAGCAGCGGGTGGCTGGTGGCGAGGAAGGGCGCGAACACCGCGGCGATCACCAGCACCCCGATCCAGGCCAGCCCGATGCGCGCCCCCCAGCGGCGGAAGGTCTGCCACAGCAGCTGGGCGCCGTAGCTGCGCCCGGAAAACGGGGAAGGGGCGACGGCGTCACTCATAGCTCACCCTCGGGTCGGCGATGGCATAACAGAGATCGGCGATCAGGTAGCTGAGCAGGGTCAGCAGGCCGCTGATCAGGGTGATGGAGAGCACCAGCTCTCGATCTCGCCCCTTGACCGCCTCCACCGCCAGCTTGCCCATGCCGTCGATGCTGAAGATGGACTCCACGATCACCGACCCGGCCAGCAGGCTGGGCAGCAGGCTGGCGGAGACGGTGATCAGCGGCAGCAGGCTGTTGCGGAACACATGCACCCACAGCACCTCCTTCTCGTCCAGCCCCTTGGCGCGCGCGGTGCGGGCGTAGTCGGCCATCAGGTTCTCCAGTACCGAGGTACGCATCAGCTTGGCCAGAAAGGCGAATCCGCCATAGGTGAAGCAGATCACCGGCAGCACCAGATGCCAGAGGCGGTCCAGCAGGAATCCGCGCACGAACTCCCCCTGCATCAGGTGAAAGGCCAGGCCGACACCGAGCCCGATGCCGATGCATCCCATGAATCCGGTGCGCAGGGCATCGTAGTCGCTGCGCCCGATGGTACCGAACAGCGCCGCTCCGGCGAGCAGGAGAAGGGCGTGCAGCGGGGCGATCCCCTCCGGGCGCACGCTGTCCGCCATCATCCACCCCAGTCCGGCACCGAGGACGGTCATCAGCAGGGTGCGAAGAGACCTGCCGCCCCGCCGGCTGAGCATCACCAGCAGCAGCAAGCCGATCACCATGCAGGTGAACAGCAGCAGCACGTCAAGCAGGGAGCTCCAGTGGGGCAGGAACGGCATGTCCAGCGCCTCACGCCGGTTCAGTCCGGCGGTGGGGAACCAGCGCCAGTACTGGTCGCTGGCGAAGAAGCCGATCAGCAGCACGCCCGCCAGCATGGTGGGAATGGACCACAGCCCCAGCAGCACCACGCCGGAGGTCACGTCGAACGACTTGCCGCGCTGGGTGGCCGCCCGCACGCCGATGGCGATGGAGAGCAGGTAGATGACGGGCAGAGAGAGAAGGTTGAGCAGCAGGGTGACCGGCACCCGCTCCTCGATGAGGTCCAGCACCGGACGGCCGTAGCGGAAGCTCATGCCCAGATCGGATCCCTTGGTGAAGGAGAAACCGGCGATGTCGTTCTGCTCGTCGAACACGAACCCGACGGGAGAGACGTTGTTGAGCCAGCGCAGATACTGCAAGGGCAACGGCAGGTCCAGGCCGTAGAGGCGGTTGTAGTACTCCTCCATCGCCTTCTTGGCCTGCGGTTCCAGATTCTGCCCCTCGATCAGGCTCTGCGCGCTGATCCCGCCGGGGGCGGCGGCCATCACCACGAACACCACCAGGGTGATCCCCAGCAGGGTGGGCACCATCAGCAACAGGCGGCGGACGATGTAGCTATACATGGGCAGACGTACCGGCCCGATTCGCCGGCCTGCGCCGGACCGATGATCCTCTCCGCATGACCAAGGTTCCCATCGGTGAACGCGCCCAGGAGCCTGTCGGACTCAGGAATAATCTACTGCGCTGGCGGGAGAGCGGTTCAAATTTCCCCGATTTTTCGTTACATAGCCCCCCTATGCGCCTCAAAATCGTGAAAATTTGCTCTCGCTCTCCCACCATGCTCGCTACGATTACCTAAGTCCGACAGGCTCCTAGCGGACGTACTTCTGCAACGGCCCCGGCACGTACCACTCCACCGGCACGCTGTGCAGATTGAGCCCCAGCCGCGTGACCTGGACGTTTCGCATCCGCTTGTCGATGAATACCAGCGACTTGCGCCGCATGAGGAAGGTGTAGGGCTGATCCTCGTAGAGGATCTGCTCGCAGCGGCGCCAGAGGGGCATCCGCCGCGCCTCGTCCACGGTGGCGCGGGCCTGCTCGATGAGCCGATCCAGCTCCGGGTTGCGGTAGTTGACGAAGTTGTCGCCACCCGAGACCGTCTGGCTGCTGTGGAACATCTGGTAGATGTCGGTCTCCACGCCGCTGGACCAGCCGAGGGTGATGGCGTCGAAGTTCTTCTTGTCCAGCAGATCCAGCATCACCGACCACTCGGTGGGCCGGGGATGCATCAGGATCCCGGCGCGGGCGTAGAGATCTTTCAGAAACAGGACGATCCGCTTGGTGTCCTCGCTGTCCTGGAAATAGACCAGCTCGAACTCGAAGGGCCTGCCCTGGGCGTCCTCCAGCACGCCATTGCCATCCCGATCCTCGTACCCCGCCTCGGCCAGCAGGGCCTTCGCCTTGCCGGGGTCGAAGGGGCGCGGCTGCAGCGCCGGATCGTGCTGCTTGCTGCGCGGGTTGAAGGGGCTGATGGCCGGCTCTGCATAGCCCAGCATCACCTCCTCGATGATGCGCCCGCGATCGGTGAGCCAGGTCATCGCCTGCCGCACCCGCTTGTCGGCGAAACGGGTCGGCTTGCCGTCGCGCAGCTGGTTCCAGCCGATGTAGGAGTAGCCGGCGGTGGGGCTCATGTACTCCAGATGCACGGTCCGCGTGGCGAGGGAGCGATCCTCCAGCAGGCTCTTGTACTCCCGCGGGCGGGCCCCGTAGAGGTCGATCTCACCGTTGCGAAAGGTGGTAAGGCGGGCGGCGTCGTTTTCGATCACCTTCCACAGCAACCGGTCGAAGGAGGGCTGCACCGGTCCCCAGTAGCGGGGATTGCGCTCCAGCTCCACCAACCCCTGATCCGGGGTCCATCCCTTGGGATCGGCCAGCCGGTAGGGGCCGGAACCGAGCAGCAACCCCTTGGAGCGGTTGAACTCCTGGGGCTTCTCCAGATAGGGCTGGTAAAAGTGTTTGGCGAGAATGGACATCCCCCCGGCCAGGGCGAGGGCGTCGAAATAGGGCTCCTTGAAGCGGAACACCACCTCATACGGTCCGGTGGCAGTGACGCTCTCCACCTTCTCGAAGTAGGCGCGGGAGCGTGGGGCCGCAATGGCGTCGTTCATGATGAAAGCGAAGGTGAAGGCCACGTCCTCCGCCGTCAGCTCCCGGCCATCGGAAAACTTGACCCCCTTGCGCAGGTGAAAAGTGAAACGCAGGCCATCGTCGCTCACCTGCCAGTCCCGGGCGATCAGCCCCTGCCATGCCAGGGTCTCGGGATCGCGTACCAGCAGCGACTCCAGTACATAGCCCTGCACCTGCGAGGCATACACGTCGGCGGAGACCAGCGGCGTAATGGTCTTGAGGCCGGTACCGAACGCCAGGACCCGCCAGTCTCCCGGCTGGTAATCCGGCTGCCGGGTGGCCTCCCAGGCCCGGCGGAAGGCCGGCGGGATGGCCTCGCCGGAAGCGCTCCCTTCGCTGCCGCGGGCTACCAGATGCCCGTCGGCGACACGCCGCTCCAGCGAACGCACGGTATCCCGGATACCGCGCAGATCCGCCGCCTGCTCCCGCAGGACCTGTTCCATCTGCGCCAGCTTGAGCCACTGACGATCCACCATGTACATGGCCAGCAGGATCAGGCAGGCCAGCAGAGCCAGCGAAACGAACAGCAGCAGGTCTTTCAGGGTGAAACGGCGCTCCATCCTCGTTCCTTGCCAAAAGGGATTCCAAAAAGGGATTACTATAGAGCGAAAGACAATACAATGCATCCCTTTCCACGGCCGACCCCGTCGGCGTACCGATTGATTCCCGGCGAAAAAGACCGTACTGTATGGACAGCTTTCATCAGAACAGACAAAGGAACGACATCATGGGTTTTCTGACCGGCAAACGTGCGCTCATCGTAGGTCTCGCCAGCAATCGATCCATTGCCTGGGGGATCGCCAGGGCGATGCACCGGGAGGGCGCGGAACTGGCCTTCACCTACCAGAACGAAAAACTTCAGTCCCGGGTGGAGCACCTGGCCGGGGAGCTGGATTGCGACATCACCCTCCCCTGCGACGTGAGCAGCGACAGCGAGATCGAAACCGTGTTCGAACGGCTGGACGACTACTGGGACAGCCTGGACATCATCATCCACTCGGTGGCCTTCGCCCCCCGCAGCGAGCTGGAAGGCCCCTACCTGGACAGCGTCTCCCGGGAGGGGTTCAAGATCGCCCATGAGATCAGCTCCTACAGCTTCTCCGCCCTGGCCAAGGCGGGCCGTAACATGATGACCGGCCGGGATGGCGCCATGCTGACACTGAGCTATCTGGGGGCGGAGCGGGCCATGCCCAATTACAACGTGATGGGACTGGCCAAGGCGAGCCTGGAGGCCAACGTCCGCTACATGGCGGATTCACTGGGACCGGACGGGATCCGGGTCAATGCGGTCTCCGCCGGCCCCATCCGCACCCTGGCCGCCGCCGGCATCAGCGACTTCCGCAAAATGCTGGACTATGTGGAAGAGAACGCGCCGCTACGGCGCAACGTAACCATCGATGAGGTGGGAAACACCGCCGCCTTCCTTTGCTCGGACCTCGCCTCCGGCATCACCGGCCAGGTGATCTACGTGGATTCGGGCTTCAACATCATCGGGATGGGAGGCTACAGGTAGCCATTTTTCCGGATTCCCGCCGGATGGAGAGCACTTTCCCTTCCGGCGGGGTCATCCGGGTAACCCGGAAACCCTGGGGACACCTTCCGAAAAGATTTACTCCTCTTCGTCGAGACGACTGATCTCGGCGCGACTCTTCAGCTCCTTGACCAGATCGGCGTAGTCCGCTCGTCCCGACGCCGTGGCGAGCGACTCTCTTTCCTGCTTCAGTTTGGCTGCCTCAATGCTGGAGACATCGCCATCTTCCACCCCGAACAGGGCGATCACAGCGGCCTCTCCGTTCAGCCGCCGCGCCACGAAGCGGGGCTTCCCTCCCTCGGGCCGGGGTATACGGAACACCTCCCGGACGATGGCTGGCTCGACCTCGCGATCACGGCGGCTCAATTTCTGCACGCGCCGCCACTCCAGCCCGTACTCCTTGGCCAGCGCCTCCATCTCTTCCCCATCGGCGGCGCGCCGGGCGATCTTGCTGGCTTCAGCAAAAGCGGCATCCCCGGCCTTCTGCACCCGCAACCGTTGAACGATACTCTCCCTGACCTCGGCGAGGGGCTGCAACTGCTCGGGAACGTACTCTTTCTTGCGCAGCACCACCATGCGTTCCGGACCCAGTTCGACGGGCTCACTGTTGTATCCCTGCTCCACCACCTCCTCACTGAAGGCGGCCGCAATCACCTTGGGATCTGCGGTGATCCCCTCCCCTCCCTGGCGGCTGAACAGGGGAGAGCTCTTGATCTCCAGACCGAGCTGCTCGGCAGCCGGCTGCAGGGTATCGGGATGCTCATAGCTCAGATTGGCCAGCTGCTCGGCAGCCTCGTAATAGCGCTTTTCGGCCTGTTCCCGCCGATAGTCCGTCGCCACCCGCTCACGAATGGCCTCGAACTCGGGTACTCCACCCGGCTTGATACCGGTGACCTCGATGATGTGGAAGCCGAACTCGGTACGAACCGGATCGCTCACCTCACCCTCCTTGAGGGAGAAGGCCACCTTTTCAAAAGCAGGCTCCATCACCCCCCTGCCGAACCAGCCGAGATCCCCGCCCTCTCTGGCCGATCCCGGATCACCGGACTCCTTGCGGGCCAGCTCGGCAAAGGAAGTTCCCCCCTTGATCTGCTCGATGAGCGCTTCGGCCTTGGCTCGTGCCTTGGCCACCGCCTCTTCGTCGGCATCCGCATCGAGCGGGATCAGGATATGGCTCGCCCGACGCTGCTCCGGCTTGGCGTAGCTGCTCTTGTGATCCTCGAAATAGTCGCGCAAGGTGGCATCGTCCACCTCGATGTCGGAGGCGAGCTGATCCAGGTCCAGCTCGATATACTCGATGCTTACCTGTTCCGGGCGGGTGAACTCCTGGGGATGCTGGTCATAGTAGGCGGCGATCTCCTCCTCCGACACTTCCACACCCGCCTCGTATTTCTTTGACGGCAGTATCAGGTAGGCCATATCCCGGCGCTGCTCTTGCAGCCGAACCAGCTCTTCCAGTTCCATATCGGTTACGAAGGCGCTTTCCTCGATACCCCGTCGCAACTGCTCAATCATGAGATCCCTGCGCAACATCGGTTCGAAACCGCCAGGTAACATCCCCTGATTGCGAAGCGCCTGGGAGTATTTCTCCGGGGAGAATACGCCATTCTCCTGAAATGCCGGCATGGCGTGGATCTGGGCCACCAACTGCTCGTCCCCGACCCGAAATCCGGCATCCTCCACGGTTTGAAACAGCAGCTCGTTTTCGATGAGCCCCTCCCTGGCCGCCTCATGGAGACGAAGCTCGTCAAGCAAAGCCGGATCGGCATTGGCACCCAACGCCGCCAGGAGGCGTTGACGCTGTGTCTGTGCAACTCGCTGCACTTCGCGCTGTGGAATCTCTACCCCATTGACGGTCGCTGCGGCGGGCTCCCTGCCTCCCCCGAAATATTCCTGGATCCCCCATAACGCGAAGGGGATGGTTATCAGAATAACGATGACCCAGGCCAACCACCCTTGGGCACGGTTACGAATGCTCTGTAGCATGTTGAAAAACCTTGATCAATTCCTGTGTGCCAAAATGCGCCTTTGCCTCTTGCGGACAACCAGTACTGCAAGTCTGTCCAACCGGTGCGGAGAAACCAGCAATCGTCCATCCGTCATGCTTGTTTTGATTGTGCAATCGAAGCACGGGATTCCAAAGTGAATAGAAATTACCGGATACAGCGGTTTGGAACCACGAACAAAAAAGGCGCACCTTCAGGCACGCCTTCCGCTTTCTGGGAAATTGGCGGAGTGGACGGGACTCGAACCCGCGACCCCCGGCGTGACAGGCCGGTATTCTAACCAACTGAACTACCACTCCAAAACCTGGTGGGTGCTGAGGGGATCGAACCCCCGACATTCGCCTTGTAAGGGCGACGCTCTCCCAGCTGAGCTAAGCACCCCTTTCTGGAAGCGCGCTAGTTTACCGCATCCTTCAGCGCTTTGCCAGCCTTGAAGGCAGGAGTTTTCGCCGCGGCAATAGTCATCGCTTCACCGGTACGAGGATTGCGGCCGACGCGGGATGCGCGTTCGCGCACCAGAAAGGTGCCAAAACCGATCAAGGTGACCTGCTCCCCCTCTTTCAGTGCCCCGGTAATGGCGTCCAGGGTGGCATCCAGCGCGCGGCCGGCAGCGGCCTTGGAAATATCCGCTCTCTCCGCGATCGCATCAATCAGTTCCGATTTATTCACTATGTTTTCCTCTCCATTCAACGCAAAAAATTCTGCCGCAATCCTGCCACGGCATGTTTCGCAAACGGACTTTATACCAATTGAGCGAAATCACTGTCAAGCCAAATATTGTTGCCTGTTCGCAAAAAAGCTAACAAGATCATGATTTTCTCTTCGCCCGGAAACGGCAGAGAGGTAATCGAGAAACGGCTTTACGGCTGTTTTCCGGTACTCCCGGGAGATGGGCGCAACCAAGTACGATTTCTCGTGCTCTTGGCGGCATCCTCCCTGATGCCGCCCCTGCTCACAGCTCAATGAGCGCGCAACGTCGTGCCACGCTTTCCCTTCCTCTTGGAGGATTTTCCCTCTTCGAGGAGAGGCGTTTCCTCTTCTTCCGACAGCGGCTCCGGCATATGCTGAAGAGCAATGGCCAGCACCTCGTCGATCCAGCGCACCGGACGGATATCCAGCTCCTCCAGCACGTTCTTGGGAATCTCGGCCAGATCCTTTCGGTTTTCCTCCGGAATGACCACCACCTTGATGCCGCCGCGAAGCGCGGCCAGAAGCTTCTCCTTCAACCCACCGATGGCCAGGACCTCGCCCCGCAGTGTGATCTCTCCGGTCATCGCCACATCCGCCCGCACAGGGATCCCGGTCAGCGCAGAGACCAGAGCGGTACACATCCCGATACCCGCACTCGGCCCATCCTTTGGTATGGCTCCTTCCGGGACATGGATGTGGATGTCGTGTTTCTCGTAGAAATCCGGCTTGATTCCCAGGAGACGGGAACGGGCCCGGACCACGCTCATCGCGGCGGTGATGGACTCCTTCATCACATCGCCGAGCTGTCCGGTCACCTGATGTTTCCCCTTGCCGGGCACCACCACGGTTTCGATGGTGAGGAGGTCACCGCCCACTTCGGTCCACGCCAGTCCGGTCACCTGCCCCACCTGATCCTGCTCCTCGGCACGCCCGAAGCGATAACGGCGGACCCCGAGATATTTGTCCAGGTTACGCCCGTCCACGACATGCTTCTTGCCTCTGGAGGACTCATCGAGCAGGATCTCCTTCACCACCTTGCGGCAGATCTTGGCGATTTCCCGCTCCAGGCCACGGACTCCGGCCTCTCTCGTATAGTACCGGATGATGTCGCGCAACGCCCCCTCGGTGATGGCAAACTCGCTCTCTTTCAGCCCGTTCGCCTTCAGCTCCTTGGGAACCAGATACCGCATGGCGATGTTGAGTTTTTCATCCTCCGTATAGCCCGGGATGCGGATTACCTCCATCCGGTCCAGGAGGGGGCCGGGAATGTTCAGGCTGTTGGCGGTGGCAATGAACATCACGTCAGACAGATCGTATTCCACCTCCAGGTAGTGGTCGGAGAAGGAGTTGTTCTGTTCGGGATCGAGCACCTCCAGCAGCGCCGCCGCGGGATCCCCACGGAAATCGGCCGCCATCTTGTCGATTTCGTCCAGCAGGAACAGGGGGTTACGGGTACCCACCTTGATCAGGTTCTGGATCACCTTTCCGGGCATGGAACCGATGTAGGTACGCCGGTGTCCGCGGATCTCCGCCTCGTCACGAACTCCACCGAGAGCCATCCGCACGAACTTGCGGTTCGTGGCGCGGGCAATCGACCTCGCCAGGGAGGTCTTGCCCACTCCGGGCGGACCCACCAGGCAGAGGATGGGGCCCTTCAGCTTGCGAACCCTCTGCTGAACGGCCAGGTATTCCAGGATCCGCTCCTTGACCTTCTCCAGCCCATAGTGGTCCGCCTCCAGAATCTCGTTGGCCTTGGCCAGATTCCGGTGGATCTTGGTGCGCTTCTTCCAGGGAACGCTGGTCAGGGTTTCGATGTAGTTCCTCACCACAGAGGCCTCGGCCGACATGGGGGACATCATCTTCAGCTTGTTCAGCTCGCTTTCCGCCTTTTCCCTGACCTCCTGCGGCATCCCCGCCTCTTCGATCCGCTTGGCCAGCTCCTCCATCTCGTTGGGAGCCTCTTCCAGCTCGCCGAGCTCCTTCTGAATGGCCTTCATCTGCTCATTCAGATAGTACTCGCGCTGGCTCTTCTCCATCTGCCGCTTGACGCGGTGGCGGATCCGCTTCTCGACCTGCAACAGATCGATCTCCGATTCCAGCAGCCCCATCAGGTACTCGAGACGCTCTCCGACCTTGTTGAGCTCGAGGATCTTCTGCTTCTCCTCGATCTTGAGCGCCATGTGTGCCGCAATGGTATCCGCCAGACGGCTCGGATCGTCGATGCCGGACAGGGAAGAGAGGATCTCCGGCGGGATCTTGTTGTTCAGCTTGACGTACTGCTCGAACTGGGCAAGAACGGAACGGGTCATCACCTCCGCTTCCCGCTCGTCGATGGGTTCGGGAGCCAGGGCTGTGAACTGGGCCTGGAAGTAGTCGTCACTGCCCAGAAAGTTCACCAGCCGTGCGCGCTCGGCCCCCTCGACCAGCACCTTCACGGTACCGTCCGGCAGCTTCAGCAGCTGCAGGATGTTGGCCAATGTGGCCACCTTGTGGATGTCATCGAGACCGGGATCGTCGGTGGCGGCATTGGTCTGAGCCGCCAGCAGGATCTGCTTGTTGCTCTCCATCGCCTTTTCCAGGGCGCGGATGGATTTTTCTCTCCCCACGAACAGGGGAATCACCATGTGCGGATAGACGACGACGTCCCGCAACGGCAGCAACGGTGCCACCTGCAGAGGGTCGTCGATGATTTCAGATATTTGCTCGGGGTGCTCTACCATGGAATCTTCCTGTATGTCGTTCCGGGACCCGCCCGCGAACGATTTGCTCGTCGATGATGGATTCAGTATATGGGATCGAACGAAGCAGATTTCAAGAACAGGGTAAGGAAACCGTCCGGCCTACTCTCTTGACCCGTGGGAGCCGGTCGATTGGCAACTCTTCGAGCCACCCTCGAAGTCCGCCATTTCTGCGCTGAAAAATGGTCATTTACACTCGTAAACTCGCACTTTTCGCCTTGAACCAACGAATTCCGGGAGTGTTCCGAACCGTTACCGGCCCGTTGTTTCAATACGATGCTGACTGGTTACGTCGCTTATTTGTCAGCTACCACCTGCTTGTCGGATCCCTCGTAGAGTAACATCGGCTCGGATTCCCCCAATATTACCCCTTCATCGACGATTACCTTCGATACATTCTCCATGGAGGGGAGGTCATACATGATATCGAGCAAGGCATGCTCGATAATCGAGCGCAGCCCCCGCGCCCCGGTCTTGCGCTCCATCGCCTTGCGGGCGACCTGTTTCAGGGCATCGGGACGGAACTCCAGCTCCACCCCTTCCATCTCGAACAGCTTGATGAACTGCTTGGTGATGGCATTCTTCGGTTCGGTGAGAATCCGCACCAGGGCATCCTCATCCAGCTCCTCCAGTGTCGCCAGCACCGGCAGACGACCCACGAATTCCGGAATGAGGCCATACTTGACCAGATCTTCCGGCTCCACGTTGCTGATCAGCTCACCGAAGCCCTGCTTGTCGTCCGTGGCCTTGATTTCGGCGGCAAAACCGATGCCGCCTTTCTCGGTACGCTCGCGGATGATGCGGTCCAGGCCGGCGAAGGCGCCGCCGCAGATGAACAGGATATTGGCGGTATTGACCTGCAGGAACTCCTGCTGCGGATGCTTACGCCCCCCCTGCGGAGGCACGGAGGCAACCGTTCCCTCGATCAGCTTGAGCAGCGCCTGTTGCACCCCCTCGCCCGATACATCGCGGGTAATGGAGGGATTCTCCGACTTGCGGGAGATCTTGTCGATCTCATCGATATAGACGATGCCGGTCTGCGCCTTCTCTACATCGTAGTCGCACTTCTGCAACAGCTTCTGGATGATGTTTTCCACATCCTCGCCCACGTAACCGGCTTCGGTCAGGGTCGTGGCATCCGCAATGGTGAACGGCACCTTCAGCAGTCTCGCCAGCGTTTCCGCCAGCAGGGTCTTGCCGCTGCCGGTGGGACCGATGAGCAGGATGTTGCTCTTCACCAGCTCCACGTCGTCCCGCCCCTGTCCCGCCTCGAGGCGCTTGTAGTGATTGTAGACCGCGACCGCCAGGCTCTTCTTGGCCCCGCTCTGGCCGATGACATATTCGTCCAACACCCGGTTGATCTCGTGGGGAGTCGGTAACTTGGCCGATTTCTCCTCCGCGTTCTGCTCCTGGATCTCCTCTCGGATGATGTCGTTACACAGGTCCACGCATTCATCACAGATGAATACGGACGGGCCGGCAATCAATTTGCGTACCTCGTGCTGACTCTTTCCGCAGAAAGAGCAGTAGAGCAGCTTGTTGCCGTTGCGTTTCTCGTCACTCATGTACCTACCTCATTCAATCCAGCAGAACGTACCTTCAACCCTGCCCAAATTTCTCCTCTTTTGCAAGTCTCGGCCCGATATCGAGCCGTTAATTTACTTTTTCGCTACAGAGGGGTGACGTTCCGACAGGACACGGTCGATCAGCCCGTACTCCACCGCCTCTTCACCATCCATGAAGAAATCCCGATCGGTATCCTGCCGAACCTGTTCTATGGGCTTACCAGTATGGGCGGCGAGCACCCTGTTCAACCGCTCCCTGACCTTCAGGATCTCGTTGGCATGGATCTCGATATCGGTGGCCTGCCCCTGGAAACCGCCCAACGGCTGATGGATCATCATTCTGGAGTGGGGCAGGCAGTAGCGTTTGCCCGCCGCTCCCCCCGCAAGCAGCAGCGCCCCCATGCTGGCGGCCTGACCGATGCACATGGTGCTCACGTCGGGCTTGATGAACTGCATGGTGTCGTAGATGGCCATGCCGGCGGTCACCGCGCCACCAGGGGAGTTGATATAGAGATGGATATCCTTGTCGGGATTCTCCGACTCCAGGAAGAGCAGCTGGGCGACCACCAGGTTCGCCATGTGATCTTCCACGGGCCCCACCAGGAAGATGACTCTCTCCTTGAGCAGTCGGGAATAGATGTCGTACGCCCGTTCTCCCCGCGCCGACTGCTCGACCACCATGGGAATGAGTCCGGTGTTGAATGTGTCCAAACGTTCTCTCCTGTTTGTTGTTTAGTTTACAGTCGGCGTCGTCCATCGCCTGCTTGAACGGCGACCGACCGGTGAGAAACCGAATCGGGCGACCAGAGCAGGGATGAGACCGTACCCCGCCCCGCTCGTATCCGCGCGAAAATGGAGAAGAAGCTATCCTGCGGTCAGCTCCCCGAACGGAACGGGTTTCTCCTTCACCTTCGCCTGTGACAGCACCCAGTCCACCACCTTGTTTTCCAGCACCAGGGCCTCGATATCGCCCAACCGCCGCTTGTCCGCATAGTACCAGTCGATCACCTCCTGCGGCTGCTCGTAGGGTTCGGCCATCTCCTCGATGGTGGCGCGGACCTCCTCTGGATCGGCCTCGAACTCCTGCGATTTGATGATCCGGGCCACGATCAGACCCAGGGCGACACGCCTTTCCGCCTGTTCGGTGAACAGGGAAGGGTCCAGTTTGTCTCCGCTACCCAGCCCCTCCCGGGCCATCCGCTGCTGCATCTGCGCCGCCAGCCCCCGGGCCTCCTGCTCCACCAGGCTCTTGGGCAACTCGATCTCGTTGGCCTCCAACAGTTTGTCCATGACCTGCTGCTTGATGCGGGACTTCAGCGCCTGATCGAGTTCGCGTTGCATGTTGGCCTTCACCTCGTCCCGTAGCGCCTCGACCCCTCCGGGCACGCCCAGATGCTGGGCGAACTCGTCGTTCAGCTCCGGCAGCACCGACTTCTCTACCCGCTTCACCTTGACGGAGAAGGTGGCCTTTTTTCCAGCGAGCTTCTTGGCATGGTAGTCCTGGGGAAAGACCACCTCGATGGTCCGCTCCTCACCCGCCTCGACCCCTTTCAGCCCCTCCTCGAAGCCCTCGATCATCCGGCCGGCACCCAGCACCAGCTGAAAATCCTCGGCCTTGCCACCCTCGAAGGGCTCCCCGTCGATACTCCCCTCGAAATCGATGACTATCTGATCGCCCTCTTCGGCCGCCCCCTCTTTCTCCTCCCAGCGCACCCGCTGTTTGCGGATGGACTCGATGGTGTCGTCGATGTCCTGTTCGGTAATCTCGGTCACCGGCTTTTCGATCTCCAGCTCGGAACAGGGGGCCAGCTCGACTTCGGGATAGACCTCGAACACCGCGGTGTATTCGAGACCCTCATTCTGTTCTACCGACTCCGGGTCGATGGTGGGGATTCCCGCCGGATTCAGCTTCTCCTGGGCCAGTGCTTCGTAAAGTGTGGACTGCACCACCTCTCCTATCACCTCTTCTCTTACCTGCTTTCCGTAACGAAGCCGAATCACGGGAAGGGGCGCCTTGCCGGGGCGAAAGCCGTCGATCCGAGCCCTCTTCCGAAGAGCCTCGAGACGCTCTTTCACTTCGCCGGCAATCCGCTCCTCGGGTATGGCAACCCTCATACGCCGCTCCAGCGGGCCGGTGGATTCCACTGATACTTGCATGTTATTTCCTCGTAAATGACTCGATTCTGGTGCGAAAGGAGAGACTCGAACTCTCACGGGTTTCCCCACTGGAACCTAAATCCAGCGCGTCTACCAATTCCGCCACTTTCGCCTTTAACCTTTTATTATACACATTGTGGTCTTCGTTTCTCATCATCCTGTTTCGCGCGGGGATGGTGAAACAGCCGGTATGGTTTGGCATAATAGAGCGCTTTTCAGCCCTCTTCATCTTACACGGAGTCATGGGCGGATGCTGGCAAAGCCGGAGGTGGAAACGATGAGGACAGAACAACCCCGTGTCGGGGTGGTGATGGGCAGCAACAGTGACTGGGACGTCATGAAGCACGCCGTTCACCAGCTGCGCGACCTGGGGATCCCCCATGAGGCCAAGGTGGTTTCCGCACACAGGACCCCTGACCTCCTGTTCGATTACGCCACCAGCGCCGCCGGCAGAGGGCTGGTCTGCATCATCGCCGGTGCCGGGGGAGCTGCCCACCTGCCGGGCATGCTGGCCGCCAAGACCACGGTGCCGGTGCTGGGGGTGCCGGTCCCGTCGCGCTATCTCGGGGGACAGGACTCGCTGCTCTCCATCGTGCAGATGCCCAAGGGGGTCCCGGTGGCCACTTTTGCGATCGGGGAGTCGGGAGCCGTCAACGCTGCGCTTTTCGCGGCGGCGCTGCTGGCCCGGAGTGAACGGGAGGTGGCGGAAAGACTGGACTCCTTCCGGGAACAGCAGACCCGCACCGTACTGCAGATGGAACTGCCCACCCAGTCATGATTCTGCCGGGAGCCACCATCGGGGTACTTGGCGGCGGTCAGCTCGGCCGCATGTTCTGCGAGGCGGCACGAACCCTGGGCTACCGGACGGTGGTCCTCGATCCGGATCCCCGCAGCCCCGCCGGCCACGTCGCCGACGTACATATCGAGGCGGACTATACCGACCAGAAGGCGTTGCAGGAGATGGGGGAGCGGTGCGCGGCGGTCACCGTCGAATTCGAAAACGTACCGGCCGACGCCATGTCCCATCTCGATCGATTCTGCCGCGTCAGACCTTCCCCGGATGCGCTCCAGATCTGCCGTGACCGCATTCGCGAAAAAAACTTCCTGCGCGACCACGATCTCCCTACCGCCCCTTTCGTCACCGTGGTCAACAGAGAGCAACTGGAGGAGGCCGTGGACACTATCGGCGTTCCCGCACTGCTGAAGACCGCTACCGGCGGTTACGACGGCAAGGGGCAGCAACTCGTTACCGAACCGGCACAGATCGGCGTCGCCTTCGCTGAGCTGGGACAGGTTCCCTGTGTGCTGGAGCGCTATCTCGACCTGTCACTGGAACTCTCGGTGGTGGTGGCCCGTAGCGAGGAGGGTGTCGTCCACTGCTATCCGACGGCGGAGAACCGCCATGAGGGAGGAATCCTGGATACCTCCATCGCGCCAGCCCGCGTTCCGGACGAATTGAACCGGCAGGCAGCCGAACTGGCGACGTTGGTAGCGAACCATCTCCGATTCATCGGTGTGCTGGCGGTGGAGTTTTTTCTCGTGGAAGGGCGTCTGATGATCAACGAGATCGCCCCCCGTCCCCACAACAGCGGGCACTACACCCTCAACGCCACCGTCACCAGCCAGTTCGAACAGCAGGTTCGGATGCTGTGCGGCCTGCCTGCCGGAGAAACCGCGCTGCTCTCGCCCGTGGTGATGAACAATCTGCTGGGCGACCTGTGGGATGCCGGTCCTCCTCCATGGGAAAAGCTGTTGCGATACCCGGAAGCCAGACTGCATCTGTACGGGAAGCACGAAGCGCGCCCCGGCCGGAAGATGGGCCATTTCAATGTCCTGCATCCCGATGTCGAAAGGGCCCTGGACATCTCACGGAAGATCAAGAGGGAGCTGAATGAAAGTCAGCACTAGCACACACATTCATTCCGGTCGACAAATTCCAGTGCATATCCTGTAATCACTAAAGCTGGATACTCGAGAATAAACATAATCCTTGCCGAAAGACAGTGAAACATTCCGGTCAAAGTTCTCCCGGACAGTTCGGAATACCTGCTCCCTCGGGGGTCGCCTAAAGGAAGATTCGGGTCGTGCCGTTATAATAGGAGCGAATCGGAAAGCTTGCCTTTCAACGGCTTCCCCAACCGGACGGTCAAGGTGATCATGAAAAAAAAACATAATTCAATCATAGCGGTTTCATTGTTTCTTGCCGTCATGTCCGTGCTATTCCCGCCAAGTGGCACGGCGGGAGAAGATCGCATCCGGCAGGAACTTCGTGATCCCAAACCGACGCTCAATCCACTACAAAAGGCCCTTGGAAAGAAAAGATACGATCGGGCGATGGCATCGGGAAAATACCATTATGTAGGAAACACCAAGTGCCGGCTCTGCCATCGCGAGTTCTTCGTGGGGCGCAAGAAGGATCCCCATGTCTACACCTATGAGCGTCTGGTGGCCACCGGTTACCAGACCAACGAACGCTGCCTCGGCTGTCACACCACCGGTTTCGGTGTCCCCACCGGCTACGAGAGTTTCGAGAAAACCCCCAAACTGGTAGGAGTCCAGTGTGAAGGGTGTCACGGTCCCGGCAGCGAGCACGTCCGTCTGCATCGTGACGATGCATCTCCTTTTGGAATGGGGATACCGCGGCCCCGACCTCAAAAGCCCAAGGGGGAGAAAAAGGAGATCAAGGGTGGATTCCTGGCGGGAGCCGACAGCCCCAGGATCATCAAGCGGATGTGCCTCTCCTGCCATACCAAGCGCTGGGGACGCTCTTTCGAACGCACCCCCCACGCCTTCCAGGCAGCCTACGATCTCTACAAGACCCCCCTGCCGGGCGATGATGGCGGCAAATAGCTACATCCCCCCCAGGAACACGACGTGAAACTTTCTGCCATCTTCGCCGACAAGGGGGGGAACAAGAGACCGATAGGGTTTCTGCGGCGCTACAACATCCTCCCCTTCACCACCATGATACTCATCCTGGCGGCCCTTTCGGCGCACAACTACTTCTCACAGAAGAACGTGCTGCTGAAGCAGCTGGAAACCGACAACATCAACCTGGTGCACGCCTTCAACGCCGCGCTCACCCGCTTCGAGGCCATCCGCAAGGCGGTGAACATCCAGGTTCTGGTCAAAAACATATCCCTCGGTCTGGACATCTTCGAGTTTCGCTATCTGGACAGAAACGGCATCATCATCAACTCCATGTTTCCAGAAGAGATAGGGCGCACCTTCGATCGTCCAGGCTTTCTGGAATCCCTGCAGAAACCCGATGAGCTGGGCCGCTTCTATACCGACAACAGGGACATGACCCCGGTACTGGCCATCTCCTACCCCATATACAGCGACGACGAACTGGAAGGGATCATCGACCTGGCGGTGGACATCTCCGATCTCAATTACATGCGAGAGGATCTGCGGAGAACGGCCATCCGGCACATGCAACGGGACATTCGCAACCTGCTGAAGGCCATCGCCAGCTCCATCACCACCAGCCTGGCGATCTACGACACGCTGGACTATCACGAGTTCCTGCGCAATTTCAGCGATACCAGTCGCAACCTCCTGCAGATTTCCATCGTCTCCAGCAACGGCATCATCGAGCAAAGCAGCGACAGCCGGCTGGTCAACACAGTGGCCGACATCGACAATGAAAAAAAACGATTCCACGGAGAATTCCGCGAGGAAAACGGCCAGCCGGTATATCGCATCACCGCACCTCTGCTCAACATCGATCATGGCGGAGATCACGAGCATAAGCTGTTGATGCTGGTCAACGCCAGCGAATATGCCCGGAACAACGACGCGCTGCTGATAACGGCCATCGCGACCACCTCGGCAGGGATCCTGTTCGCGGTGCTCATCGCCTACTCCATCTATCGCGTCAATGTGGAGAGTGTCAGACAGGAGCGTGACCGGCTTGAACGGGAGGTGGCAGCCCGCACCGAGGAGATCAAGCGCCTGAGCAACACCGATCCGCTCACCGGCCTGTACAGCCGCCGCTATCTCGAAGAGCAGATGGGGGTGGAGTTCAAGCGGGCCATCCGCTACAACCACAGCCTGTCGATGCTGCTGGTGGATCTGGACCATTTCAAGAAGATCAACGATACCCTCGGCCACCTGGCCGGCGACAAGGTGCTGAGCGAAGTAGGCAGGCGGCTGGGCAAGGCGATCCGCGAGACCGACTTCATCGGCCGCTACGGCGGGGAGGAGTTCGTCGTCATCCTTCCCGAGACGAAAGCCTCCGATGCCCTTCAGATCGCCGAAAAGATGCGGCGCCTGGTCGCCGAGCGCCCGGTCTTCTTCGAAGGCCGTCCGATCAAGGTGACCGCCAGCATCGGAGTCGCCGAACTGAACAGCGGCATGACCAACTATGAAGAGGTGTTCGAAGGCGCCGACAAGGCCTTGTATCTCTCCAAGGAAGGTGGACGAAACCGCACCACCCTGTTCAATCCATCCCGGAACAAGCGTCCCGCCTGATATACTGCCCCTCGGGCCGTTCTCACCGGCCCGGACTCTGGCGGGTTTTCATGAAGCTGTTCGACACGCACTGCCACCTCGATTTTCCGGCATTCGACCCCGATCGGGAAGAGCTCCTGAGAGGCTGCCGCGAGAGGGGATTCGTCGGTATCGTGGTCCCCGGTGTGACCCGGGAAGGATGGGAGGGATTATCCGCTCTCTGCGCCATCCACCCGGACCTGCTCCACCCTGCGCTGGGGCTCCATCCACTGTTCACAGACCGTCACCGGGAAGCGGATCTGGAGGAACTGGCAACACAGATCCAGCATCACCGCCCGGTGGCCATCGGAGAGATAGGTCTCGATTTTTATCTTCCCGACGTCGATCGCGGGCGTCAGCAGCACTACTTCGAGTTGCAGCTAGATCTGGCGCAGGAGGCGGGACTGCCGGTGATCCTCCATGTCCGCAAGGCCCACGACATCGTTCTCCACACGCTACGCCGACGTCGGCTCGTGGGCGGCGTCGCCCACGCCTTCAGCGGCAGCCGGCAACAAGCCGAGCAGTACCTGGAGCTGGGCTTCAAACTGGGCTTCGGCGGTGCCGTCACCTACCCGCGAGCCCGGCGACTGCGCCGTCTGGCCCGGGAGTTGCCGCTGAGCGGCCTGGTGCTGGAAACCGATGCACCGGACATGCCCCCGGCAGGCCACCGTGGCGAACGAAACCGGCCGGACCATCTTTTCGAAGTCCTGGATACCATGGCGCAGATACGGGATGAAGCACCGGAACGGATTGCCGAGCAAACCACGGCAAACGCCCTGGCGCTGTTCGGCCTGGCAAGGGGTGATGCGCCTTCATGAGACACCGTCCCGGCAATCGGCGAGTGATCGCCTGGGCACTCTACGACTGGGCCAATTCGGCATTTGCGGTCACCATCATGGCCGGCTTCTTTCCGGTCTTTTTCAAGGAGTACTGGAGCACCGGTGAGGAGGTTACCAGGAGCAGCTTCTATCTGGGGGTCGCCAACTCCACCGCCAGCCTGGTGATCGTCGCATTGGCCCCGCTGCTGGGCGCCCTGGCCGATCAAGGCAGTGGGAAGAAACCCTTTCTGTTTCTGTTCGCCCTTCTCGGCATCCTGATGACCGGTGCCCTGTACGGGGTGGCGCAGGGGGCCTGGCCGCTGGCAATGGGTCTCTATATCCTGGCCACCATCGGATTCTCCGGCAGCATCATCTTCTATGACGCCCTGCTGGTGAACGTGGCCCCGCCAGGGCGGCTCGATTTCGTTTCCGGCCTCGGCTACGCCCTTGGCTATCTGGGTGGGGGACTGCTGTTTGCACTCAGTGTGACGATGACCCTCCATCCCGACTGGTTCGGCCTGGCAAGCAGCGCCTCGGCGGTCCGCTGGTCGTTCCTGCTGGTGGCTATCTGGTGGGCGCTGTTCTCCGTTCCACTTTTCCTGTTCGTCAAAGAACCGCGACCTACCCGACCACTGCAAAACCCCTGGACCCAGTTGCGTCAGGCCACCCGGCAACTCATTCGAACCTTTGGCGAAATCCGTCGGCTGCGCATCGTGTTCCTGTTCCTGCTCAGCTATTGGCTCTACATCGATGGTGTGGACACCATCATCAAGATGGCGGTGGACTACGGCATGGCCCTGGGATTCGACAGCAGCGGACTGATCCTGGCGCTGCTCATCACCCAATTCGTCGGCTTTCCCGCCGCCATCCTCTTCGGGATGCTCGGCGAGCGGCTGGGAGCCAAGACCGGCATCTATATCGCCATCACGGTGTATTTGCTGGTCGTGGTATGGGCCAGCCGCATGGAGCGGGAGTGGGAGTTCTATGCAATGGCGGTCACCATCGGCCTGGTCCAGGGGGGCATCCAGTCTCTGAGCCGTTCCCTCTACGCCCGTCTGATCCCGGCGGACAAGGCGGGCGAGTTCTTTGGCTTCTACAACATGCTGGGCCGGTTCGCCGCGATACTGGGACCGGTGCTGATGGGCTGGGTAAGTCTGGCCACCGGCAGCCCGAGACTCTCCATTCTGGCGATAGCGATCCTGTTTTTTCTTGGACTGATTCTACTGTTCTTCGTCGATGAACGAGAGGGGGAACGGATGGCTCGGGCACTGGAAAACGAAGCCAAAGTTAGCCCCCATTCATGAAATATTTCTGAAGCAATACGGTTAACCGGTTGTTATCCCGTGGATTGGATAGTTATCCACAAATCCTGTGGATAACTTTGTGGAAGAAATGGTAACAAACGCCCTAAACCCGCATGATTTGGGCATTCCCGTCAAGTTGGTCAAAATTTAACCACGACGAAATAATACATATTTATCAGCGAGTTAATGAAAAGATACTGTGGTGGGGACAAGCCGCGCCATGCCTTTCAATCACCCCGTTACCATATTCTTTTACAGTGTGCAAAAAATTGTGCTCCGCGGAACGAGAGCGTGTCGGGGCACTTCAGGAAGGAATCTTCGAGGCCAACGGCCTGAACTGCAGGCCATAGAACATCTCCAGGTAGCGCCGCGTCTCCTTGCGCTCCAGATCGGTGACATAGCGCCAGAAACCATAGCAACGGGAAAGGGTCATCAACCGCTCCGCATAGCGCTTCCAGGTGTAGCGCTCTTCCACCCGAGCGATGGCGCTTCTGGAGATCTGCTCCCAATAGGCGGGATCCTGCCGGCAGCGCTCGAAGAATGCAGCCATTCGTGCGGCGGCATCCTCGCCATGGTTGGGATCGATGTGAAAACCGGAGACCCCGTCTTCGATGATCTCCTGCGGCCCGCCATAGAGGGTGGCAAACACCGGCAGGCCGGAGGACATCGCCTCGATCACGGTCAGGCCAAAGGCCTCGAACAGCGCCGGCTGCACGAATGCGCCATGCCGATCGGCGATGAACCGGTAGAGCTCTCCGGCCATCCCCTTCTCCAGATGGGTCCCGACCCAACGCAGCTCGCCATCGAGACCATACTCGTCCATCAGGCCGTGCATCCTTTCGATCTGTTGCTGCTCCTCCCGATCGTCCGACTGCTCCACACCGACGTGGCCCGCGATGACCAGCAGGTTGGCGGCCTTCCGCAACGCCTGGCTACGCCCATACCACGCCACCAGGCCGGTGATGTTCTTGATCTTGTCCAGGCGGGCCATGGTGAACAGCAGCGGTTTGTCCCTGTCGGCCAACTCCCCTCGTGAATCATCCCCTGGTGGGCCGAACACCAGTTGCTCCAGCTCCTCGTGGAGCGCCGTCAACCGCCGCCCGGTCTCGGTATAGGGGAAATAGACCTCGCTGTCCGCTCCGGGGGAGATGATGTTGAACTTTGGATCGAACACATCGATGCCGTTCACCACCCGGTAGAGCCCCGGCAGGGTGAAGGATTGGTAGCTCTCGTACTGCCCCACCCCGTCATCGCGACCGGCAATCTCCTGATAGGTGCTGGTGATGATGAAATCCGCCGCGTTCATGGCGATGAGATCGGCGGTGAACTGGGTTGCAAAGTGGTACTGCGCATCGTTCTCGCGCCAGAAGAGATCGGAGTAGAGATATTTGGTCTTTTCCAGGGCGTGGGCGATGTTGCACTGCGTCACCTGGAGCTTCTGAGCCAGCAGGGTGGCCACCAGATTGCCATCGGAGTAGTTGCCGATGACCAGATCGGGGCGGCCATCCAGCTCTGTCATCAGCTCTTTCCCCGCCTCGACGGCAAATCCCTCCAGATAGGGCCACACCTCGAAGCGCGAGATCCAGTGGCGCACCACCTCTCCACCGGCCGAGCGGAACGGCACCCGCAGAATGGCGGCGTGCTCGGTACCGGCGATGGACTCGAGGCGCTGGTCGCAGGTGGTACCGCGCGCCTCGGGGATCAGGCGCGTCACCACCAGGATCCGCGGTGCGATGTCCAGCCCCTGCTCATGGATCCGTCGGCGCATCTCCTTCTCCAGCGCCCTGACCTGATCCAGGATGTAGACCACCTGCCCTCCGGTGTCGGGCAGGCCCAGGACGTTGGACTGACCGAAAAACCCATGGGGAGAAATGATGGCCAGCCGGAAGATCATGGGGATGCGCGCAAGAAACTGCTCCAGGGTGACAGGATCCGGGGCCTCCAGGATGTCGGCCAGCAGCTGCATGGTGCTGCGGATGCGCGACACCGTCCGCCCCCAGCCGGGCATGAAACCGAGCGTCTCAAGGGCAGCGGAAACCGCATTCCACTCGGTATCGGCGGGCTGCCCCGAAAGATACTCCTCCGCCCGGCGCAGGGCCAGCCTCAACCGTTTCACCGAGCCGATTCGCTGGCTCAGCATCAGCTGCTGCCCTTGGTATTGATGGACCCGCAGAAAACCGAGCAGCCGCCGATCACCCCCCTGGTGGGAGCGGAACAGCCGGCTGGAGAGATGGCGATTGAGGAATTTCACGCCGCTCCCTATGGAACGCGGCTGGTGAAGCCGGGGAAACTCCCGGTTGAAGGGCTCCAGATCCACCTCCAGTGTCCAGCTGCTCTCTCCTCCCTCCACCTGGCGCTCCTTGAAGGCGAGAAACTCCGCCACCGGGATGGTTTCAAAGGCGCGCTGCTCGACATGGAATCGCAGGTAGTACCAGCGCGCCACCTGCGGACGCACCGCCAGATAGAGCCAGGGGGCATCCACCACCGCCTCCTGGGATGCACGGATGATGTTGGCCAGAACGCTTCCCGGGATGGCGGTTTCGTGCTCGCGGCAGAACGCATCCAGCCCGTCCTGCAGATCACTGTGCAGCAGGAATGGCCGGCCCAGGCTCAGAAAATGGCGCAGCAGAAGATAGGCGTCGTCCCGGTGGTCGACCAGATACCGTTCCAGCTCTTTGCTAATCATCTCTCCCCCTCATCGGGCCCCGTCACTCCGGCGGATCGAGACTCAGATCTCCCATGACAGGCATTCTTCCAGAAAACCGTAGTGCTCCATCCCCTCGATGATGCCCCGGGCATAGCCTGCTCTGGCGAAATAGATCCGGGGACGGTCACGCAGATGCTCCAGTTCCGGGCTGTAGTTGCCAACTACCACCCCCAGGGTATTTCCGCTGAGCATCTCCTCATCGTTACCCGAATCGCCGGCAACCAGCAGGCAATCCGGCGGCACCCCCCATTTCATGGCGAGATAACGGACCGCCATCCCCTTCGACGCCCGTACCGGAAGCACGTCGAGGTAGGCCTGGTGGGAATAGATGAGCCGGGCATGGAGATCCCGTTTGCGCAGATGGGCACGGATCTCTTGCAGGGTCGGCATCTTTTCGGGATCGACGTTGTAGCTGATCTTGAAGCGTCGCTGATTGACCTTCGCCTGCAGCTTCAGTCCGGGGAGGGTGCTCAGGGCCTCCCGCAACATCTCTGGCTTCCACAGATAATCGATGTGACGCTGCCAACCGACATCTTCCACCAGGCCGGCCCCGTAGTGGAGCTCACTGCCCACCGAGGTAATCAACAGGTCGGGCCGGGGAATCCCCCACTCCTTGATCACCTTCAGCGCACTGTTGAGATGTCTGCCGGTGGCGATGCCGAAGCCGATACGGCCATCTCCCTCCCGCAGCCGTTGCAGGAGAAGCTCCAGACCTTCCCGATCACCGATCAAGGTGTTGTCGATGTCGCTGACCAGAATCCTGTCCACTGCGGGGAGACGGCTCTTCTGCGCCCGGATGATCGGCTTGTGGTAACGCCGTTTCACCCGCTGCAGCTCGCGCAGGTAGCGCTTCACGTGGGCGCGCCAGGAATAGTAGCGCCTCACCCCGCGCAGACCGCTCTTCGACCAGCGCCGCCACCGCTCCGCATCATAGAGCGCGTCCAGCAACGTCTCACCCAGCGCCTCCGCATCCAGCGGATCGATCAGGAGGCCGTTCTTGCAGTGGCCGATGATATCGATGGGCCCTCCATCTTTCGTCGCCACCAGCGGCAGCCCACTGGCGGCGGCCTCGATGAGCGTCAGACCGAAAGGCTCGGTCAGTGCGGGATTGACGAACAACCCCCGTGTCCGCGCGGCGAGCCGGTAGAGTCCCGGAACATCGGTGGATTGATGATGCTTCGGGTAGGCGATGCTGCCGTAGAGATCATACCGGTCGATCATCAGCAGCAGCTCCTGCAGCACCCGCTGCGGCCCCTTGTCCAGCTCCTGGATGTCGTCACGGTTTCCGGCCACGACCACCAGGTTGGCCTTGTCGCGCAGCCGCCGGTTCTCACCGTAGGCACGCACCAGGGTGGCGATGTTCTTGCGCTCGTCCGCCCTCGACAGGGCCAGGATCATGGGCTTGCGTGGCTGGCGCAGGAAACGGCCAAGCTCGTTGGCATAAGGGGGCAGGGGCTCCCCCCGGCGCGGCGGATGGAAACGGCCGAGATCCACTCCCGGCGGGATTACCACCATCCGCTCGGGATGATAGTTTTCGTACTGGCTGTACTGCTCTTCCACCTCCTGATTGGTGCTGGCCACCACCAGCGAGGCATTGCCCAGCGCGATCTCTTCCGCCTCGATTCGCTGGCTGATGTTGTACTGACTCTCAATGACATTCTCCGCCACTCCCGAAGCGAGCAGACGTTCCAGTTTTACCCGCCCCAGCGAATGACCGGTATAGATCAGCGGAACCCCCATGAGTTGCGATAGCCGGGCACCCACATATCCCGAATCGGCATAGTGACCATGAATGACGTCGGGCGTGCGGCCCACCCGCCGTGCGTGCTGCAGCGCGTTGTCCACGAAGGCGTCCAGATGGGGCCAGAGCAGCTCCTTGCGCAGATAGCGCCGCGGGCCGCATGGGAGTCGGATGATGTAGGCCCCTTCGGCGATCTGCTCCTCCGGCTCGGCATAGTCCGGGCTCACAGCCGGATCGATGATCCGGCGGGTCAACAGGTCCACCCGATCCACCGTCGGCTCCGCCGCCAGGGCGCGGGTCAACTCCACCGCGTACTGAATCTGACCGCCGGTATCCGGATCCCTCCCCAGTTCCAGCCGCTCTCCACGGATGAGGCCGTGGATGCTGATCAGCACCAGGTACAACCCCTCTCCCCGGCTGTCAGCCATCCTGCCACCGACACAGATATTCGTCATAGAGGGCTTGATCCGGCCGGGTGGCGCCCCGCTGGGCACATATCCGCGCGGCAAAATCCAGCGCCCGCTCGAGCATCACCGGCGCCGGCCATCCCCGATGCAACCCCAGCAGGGTGACCGCACTGAAGGCGTCTCCAGCACCCACGGTATCGGCAAGCGCCTCCACCTTCACCGGTTCACCGAACCGGGAGCCCTCGGAAGTGAAGATCCAGGCCCCATCGGCACCCAGCGTAACCACCAGCAGTTCCAGGCCGGCCTCCTCCCGCAAGCGCTCCCCGGCCGACGGGATCTCCTCACGACCCAGGGCGCGCTGCAGAAGCGTCTCCAGCTCCTCGTCGTTGAGCTTGACCCAGCAGGCGCGGCGCACCCCCTCCATCACCGCCGCCCGCTCCCACCAGGGCGCGCGCAGATTGACATCCAGAAACGGCGGAAGGCCACGCCGATGAAGGTGCTGCAACGCCTCGCCGGACACCGGGCTGCGTTCGATCAGCGTTCCGTGATAGAAAAGCGAACAGTCGTGCCCGTCCAGCGCCGGCGGCTCGATGAAATCGTAGGCCTGATCCGGAAGGATCACATAGCTCGGTTGCCCCTTCTCCAGCGTCACCTCCACCCGACCGGTGGGATGCATAGCGTCCCGCTGCAGATGGCTGGTATCCATCCCCCATCGCCCCATGGCGGCCACCACCTCGTCGCCCAGGGGATCATCACCCACCCGGCTCACGAACAGCGGGCGCAGGCCGAACCCCTGGAGATGCCAGGCGACGTTGAACGGCGCACCGCCCAGCACCCGGGAACCATCGGGAAACTGATCGAACAGCACCTCACCAAAGATGACCGGCCGGCCGGAGAGAGACGCCGGACCGCTATGGGAACCGTTATTTTCTTCCATACTTCATGAACTTCGAAAATGCCCAGCTTACCATACCACACACGCTCCCCCCTGTGTCCTACGTCCATTCTGTAGTAAAGTTTAGCGCCATGAAGTTCCTGCATCTCCTGGCCAACCGGATCGACGCACTGAACGAAGCCATCGGACGCCTCGTCTCCTGGTTCACACTCGGCATGGTGATGATCACCTTCGCCGTGGTGGTTCTGCGCTACGCCTTCAATCTGGGCTGGATCGCCATGCAGGAGAGCGTCACCTACCTGCACGCACTGGTATTCATGCTGGGAGCCGCCTATACCCTGAAGCACGACGGCCACGTGCGCGTGGACATCTTCTACGGCAAACTGGGAGTCCGCGGCCGGGCCTGGGTGGATCTGGCGGGCACCCTCCTGCTGCTGTTACCGGTGAGCGGTTTCATTCTCTGGGTCAGCTGGGAGTATGTCACCGCCTCCTGGAGCCTGCTGGAGGGCTCCCGCGAACAGGGTGGCCTGCCCGGGGTGTTCCTGCTCAAGAGCGCCATCCCCGCCCTGAGCATTCTGCTGATCCTGCAAGGGGTGGCGCAGGTGATTCGCAGCCTGCTGGTAATCACCGGCCACCCGGCGGCAACCGTTTCCACCCCCGGGATCAACGAGCTGTGACGACAGCGGAGATCACCCCCCTGCTGATGTTCCTGGCGGTCGGCCTGGTGTTGCTGACCGGTTATCCCGTTGCCTTCGCCCTGGGGGGAACCGCCCTTCTGTTTGCCGCCGTGGGGACCATCAGCGGCGGCTTCGACCCCGCGCTGCTGCACGCCATGCCCAGCCGGCTGTACGGCATCATGACCAACGGCACGCTCGTCGCGGTGCCACTGTTCATCTTCATGGGGGTGATGCTGGAGCGCTCCCGGGTGGCGGAGCAGCTGCTGGAGACCATGGCCTCACTGTTCGGGCCATTCCGGGGCGGGCTCGGGTTTTCGGTCACCATCGTCGGCATGCTGCTGGCCGCCAGCACCGGCATCGTGGGGGCCACCGTGGTGACCATGGGACTGCTGTCCCTGCCCACCATGCTCAAGCGGGGTTACGATCCGGCCATTGCCACCGGAACCATCTGCGCCTCGGGAACCCTCGGGCAGATCATCCCGCCATCCATCATCCTCGTGCTGCTGGGGGATGTGCTGGCCGCCGCTTACCAGCAGGCCCAACTGGACATGGGCATCTTCTCTCCGGAGACCGTTTCGGTGGGCGATCTGTTCGCCGGTGCGCTACTGCCCGGCCTGCTGCTGGTGGCGCTCTATCTCCTCTACCTGGCGGGGGTCGCCTGGCTGAAACCGGCCGCGGTTCCCGCCATTCCGGCGGAGGAACGCCGGCTGCAAGGCGGAGAGCTGTTCAGCCGCACACTGCGGGTCCTGCTACCCCCGCTGCTGCTGATCCTGGCGGTTCTCGGCTCCATCCTGCTCGGTCTGGCCACACCGACCGAGGCCGCGTCGGTAGGTGCCGTGGGCGCCATGTTGCTGGCTGCCATCCAACGCCAGCTCAACGGCAAGGTGTTGCGCGAAGTGATGCGCACCACGGTGCAGGTCACCAGCATGGTGTTCCTGATCTTCATCGGCGCCTCGATCTTCTCGCTGGTGTTCCGTGGTTTCGGTGGCGACGAGGTGGTGGAAGGGTTCCTCTCCGACCTCCCCGGCGGCACCTTCACCGCCGTACTGCTGGTGATGCTGGTGATGTTCCTGCTGGGCTTCATTCTCGACTTCATCGAGATCACCTTCGTGGTGGTGCCCATCGTCGGCCCCATCCTGCTGGCCATGGGGCTGGACCCCATCTGGCTCGGCGTGATGATCGCCATCAACCTGCAGACCTCTTTCCTCACCCCGCCCTTTGGTTTCGCCCTGTTCTACCTGCGCGGCGTCGCCCCTCCCGAGGTAAAGACCAGCCACATCTACCGGGGTGTCGCGCCTTTCATCCTCATCCAGCTTCTGGCACTGGCTGCGCTGGCGCTGTGGCCCGGACTGGCCACCTGGCTGCCGGGAGTGATCTACGCACAGTAGGCTGAAGCTCAGCGGGAGTGATTCGCAGCGAGACGCTCCTCCAGCAACGGGAGATTGGGAATCACTGCCAGTTGACCCTGCACCTCGACGCGGAAGACCACCGGCTCATCTTCCGGTGAGGACTGAAGCAGGGTCAGCTCGCTCTCCCGCAGCTGGATCAGATGAGGAATCCCCTGAATGACGATACCATAGAATAGCGGCCCTTCCGTTTGCTCTCCCTTTTCACTGAGGGTATGGAACACCGCGACCCGCTGACGAACCCCCTCCTTTTCAGGCGGGGATTCTCCGATCAGGCGCTCGAAGGAGAGCAGCGGGATGGAGGCAGCACGCCACTCGATGGTGCCCAGTAACCACTCGGGGGAGTCGGCGGCCGGCTCGACGGCCGCATACGGCAGCACCTCCGCCACCGCTACGCTGGGCAGTAGCATCTTGCGGCCCGCCAGGGGGATCAGCAGGCAGCGGATCGAGTCACGGCGCTCCCCCATGTCCCATGCGTTGATCACCATCGTCCTCCCCTGCTCCCCTGTCCACTTTCGAGAACGAACCCCGCAAACTCCGGTTTATTCACCATGCCCGCTTCGCCCCTGCTCCTGAAGCTGCTGGATGTGGGCCAGCAGCTCTTCTTCCCGGTAGGGTTTGTTCAGATAGAACTCCACACCCAGCGCCAATGCCTTCTGTCGGTGCTTGCTGCCGGCACGCGAGGTGATCATGATGATCGGAATGTCCTGCAAACGGGGATCGTGACGGATGTAACGGGTCAGCTCGTAGCCGTTCATGTGGGGCATCTCCACATCCAGCAGGATGACGTCGGGACGCTGGCTCTCCAGCACCGACATCGCTTCCCTGCCATCCTTCGCGGTCAACACCTGCATGCCGTGGCGCTCGAGAAACTGGCTCATCACACTCCGCACCGTAATGGAATCATCCACCACCAGCACGCGACGCCGCGACGCATCCCCCGGAGCCGGCTGCCTCCGCACCGTCCGCAGCGGCCGCCCTCCCCCCTCGATCAGGGCGGCGAGGTCCAGGATCATCACCGCACTGCCGTCATCCAGGAAGGTAGCGCCAGGGATTCCCCTGACCCGGCTGAGCTGGGGCCCGAACGACTTCATCAGGATCTCACGCTCACCGATCACCTTGTCCACCACCACCGCCAGCCGGTGCTCGGCCACGCGCAGCAGGACCACCACATAGTGCCGATCCTCACGGTAACGACGTGGACGCCCTGTCCCTACCAGATCAGCGAGGATCTCGATTCGATAGCTCTGCCCCAGACACTCGACATAGCTGTCCAGCTCGCTGTCCTTTACCTTCGCCTGGATCTTTCCTCCATCGACGCGGGTGATACCTTCGATTCCCATTGGCGGCAGAGCGTAGGTCTCACCATTCACCTGGACCAGCAGCGCGGTGGAGAGATAGCGGATCAAAGGCAGCCGCAAGGTGAACTGCATCCCTTCCCCTTTCCAGCTACGAACCTGCAACGTCCCCCCCAACTGGCGGATCTCGTTCTTCACCACGTCGAGACCGACTCCCCGCCCTGCCAGCTGGGTCACCCCATCGGCGGTGCTGAATCCGGCGCGCTGAATGAAGCGAACCGCCTGCTCCTCGGTAAACGGCGTGGTGGGATGCAGATAACCCGCCTCCACCGCCTTCTCCCGAATCCGCTCCAGATTCAGGCCGGCACCGTCATCATTGATACGAATCAGCATATCTGCACCATGCCGCTCGAGCTGGATACTCACTTTTCCCGCTTCCGGCTTGCCTTCCAGGGTCCGCCGTCCCGGGGGCTCGATGCCATGAACCACCGCGTTGCGCAGGATATGTTCAATGGAAGGCAGAATCCGCGCCAGCATGCCGCGATCCAGCTCCTGTTCGGCCCCTTCCACGTAGAGATCCACCCTCTTGTCCAGCTCTTCGCAGAGCTGCTCCACCAGACGGTGCAGCCGCGGGAGATGTGCGGAAAAGGGCTGCAGGCGCGCCCGGTTCAGAGCATTCTGCAGCTCCTGCGTCGCCCGGCCCTGCTGGGCCAGCAGGTTCTCCGACTGCTTGATCTGCTCGCTGAGGAGATCCTCCAGGCTCGTCAGGTCGTTGAGGGATTCCATGATCCCCCGCGCAAGTGTCTGTTTGCGGGAAAAACGATCCAGTTCGAGCGGATCGAACTGCCCTTCGGCGGATTCTTCCGTCTCCGTGAGCCGGGACAGCATCTGCGACTCCGTCTCGATATCCAGTCTGCGCAGCTGGTCGCGCAGCCGCTCAATGGTACGGTGCAGCTCCTCGATGTTGTGCCTGACCCCCTCGATCTGCTGTCCTAGCCGGGCACGACACACCCCCGCCTCGCTCGCCATGCCGGCCAGCCTGTCCATCAGCTCCGCCCTGACGCGGAACTGCTCCGGTAACATCGAAGCAACCGGCCGTTCCGCCTGTTCCGGAGCAGCGGGGACCCGTTTTCCCTGGGCCGGGAACCGCACCACCTGTCCCCCGTCCGGGCGCCCTTCCCGCTGTTCGGTAAGGGGCGCTTCCTGCACTGACGGTTGGGATGCCGTCACGAACTCACGAACCCGCGCAATCAGCTCCGGGACGTCCACAGGCTGATCTCCTGCTTTCACCCGCTCCACCATCATAGAGAGAGTTCGGTAGGCCTCGTCGAGCAAGTCGAACAACGACTCCGAGGGGGCCACCCTCTTTGCCAGCACCTCGATCAGCAGTGACTCGAGCACATGGCCGATGTCGGCAATGGCAGCCATGCCCGCCACCCTCGCACTTCCCTTGAGAGTGTGAAGCTCGCGCTCGAGGGTCTCCGCCGCCGAATCGTCCGACGGCGTCCCTCGCCATCGCTGCAGATGCTCTTGATAGCGGGCAAGGATCTCCTCCCCCTCTTCAGCGAACACCTGGCGCAATTCCATCTCTGCCTGCTGCTGGGGCGTAAGTTCCGGTACCACCGGCTCGGGGGGCATGTCCAGCAGCTCATCCAGGGCAGCGATTCGTGCCAGCAGCGTTTCACCGTCGGCCACCTCCTCGGCTGCTTTCCCTTCCCCCAGCGAGTGGAGCACTGCATCGATCGCCCTGCAACTGTCCTCCAGCAGATCCAGCAGGCCGCCTTGAGCCGGCAATCGCTCTTCGATCAAGCGCTCGATATGATTCTCCAGCCGCTCGGCCAGGTTGGAAATGGAGGTGACGCCGACCGTCAATGCACAACCTCGCAGGGTATGCAGAATCTTCGGCAATGCTTCGTCGAGCTCGCAATTTTCCCTTTCTTCCCGCATACGGGCAACGAGTTTGCGAATCGCCCCCACATGCTCACTTGCCTCTCGAGTGAAGATCTCCATCAACACCGGATCACTGGCTGGCGAGTAGGGGGAGCTGCCGGATACCGCCTGTGACACCTCCTCGCCAGTCTCTTCGGCAGTCTCTTCGGCAGTCTCTTCGGCAGTCTCTTCGGCAGTCTCTTCGGCGGTCTCCTCGGCAGTCTCCTCGGCAGTCTCCTCGGCAGTCTCCTCGGCAGTCTCCTCGGCAGTCTCCTCGGCAGTCTCCTCGGCAGTCTCCTCGGCAGTCTCCTCGGCAGTC
>Ga0256832_1000032_pt1 | contig 88119 bp, 76 predicted proteins | sample 134614metaG_FD_190534 | JGI IMG/M metagenome (GOLD analysis project Ga0256832, IMG submission 190534) | Hydrothermal vent microbial communities from Lau Basin, Pacific Ocean - 134-614 | ecosystem: Environmental > Aquatic > Marine > Hydrothermal vents | place: Pacific Ocean: Lau Basin | collected...
TAACGAGCATAACTCCGGGTTTTCCAAGTCCACCAAAGCCGGTATTCCATGGAAACTTGTCTGTTCGTTTGAATTTACGTCAAAAGCAGAAGCTGTTAGGTTTGAGAATAAAATAAAGAAAATGAAAGTAGAAAATTTATCGAACGGCTTATTTCCGATTGCTAGCGCGTCCCGATTCGGCTGAATCGGGAAGGTCGTAGGTTCTGCCAAAGGCATCCCTTCGGGAGAATCCTATCACCCCGACTAACTTCCTTTTCTTATCCCATGACTTTCTACGTTTAAATTTTATTCTTCCTTTTAACTTAAATGTTGCTCTGATAACGTTGAAGCTTATAAAAATTTGTTGATTTAAAAATAAAAGAGCCGCTTCATAATTAAAGCGGCTCTGAGTCATACTTGAATTATGTCTTTTATTTTATAACTCTGAATTCAATCCTTCGATTCAATGCTCTTCCTTCTTTTGTTGAATTATCTCCGATAGGATTGCTTTCGCCCATTCCTTTTCCAATCATACGTGATGAATCGATTCCTTTGGAAACCAAATAGTTTATCACGGATTTAACTCTTCTGTTTGATAATTCCAAATTATAATTTTCATCTCCCAAGCTATCGGTGTAACCCAGCACTTCTACTTTAATATCCGAATGTTTTTTCAAGACCTCTGCCACATCATCCAAAATTTCGGTTGATTCGGGAGTTAATTCATCACTATCAAATTTGAAGTGAACACCTTCCAAAACAAATTGTCCGTTTTCAACGAATAATTTTTCCAATGCTTTTTTCCTTCCCACAAAGCCCGTGATTAAAGTTTTACCGGGTTTAATTTCTACCTTGCTCTGCTTAATCGATTCGGTCGGAGCTTCAATTACAACAAATTCAATCCTTCTGTTCATTGCTCTTCCCTCAGGAGTTCCGTTATCAGCAATCGGTTTGATTTCTCCAAAACCCACAGCAACCAATCTTTCCGGTTTCACACCTTTTCCGATCAAATAATTTTTAACGGCAACAGCCCTCTTAGCAGAAAGTTCTTTATTATACATATCATTTCCGATACTGTCGGTATGTCCTTCTATTCGAATAAATACATTGGGATACTTTAACAAGGTAGCGGCAACGCTACCTAGTATAACTTTTGCTTCCGGTGTCAATCTGTCGCTGTCAAATTCAAAATTAACACCCGGGAAAATAAACGATTTTTTCTGAGCAATTGATTCTTCGACCTTTTTCTCAATATAAACGGTATCAATTTTTATTTTTTCAACTTTTACCGGTACTTCTTTAATTACCTCTTTAATACCCGGAGCTTCGCAAATATGAGATTTTTCTCCCCTATCGAAATACCACATAATTCCAACACGCGCATTCATATAAGAATCACCGTTGCTATAAAGCAAACCTTTCTGTTCATTCAAGCTCCAGTTACCATCTATTCTGTTGTTAGAAGCGGTTACGTAATTGAATTCGGCATTAATACTAAAATCATCCCAAAAATTAAATTCCCCACCGGCGCCTAACTCCAGTTGGTACCCGTCTTTCTGACCTTCCAACTCTTTGCTGTACGGTTGGTCGCCTTTATAAATTGAATAGCCCCATCCCAACATCAAATACGGTGAAATAATTTCGCAGGGCAATATGGTATAAATCGCTTCCAAATTGATTGTACCCATATTCACTCTATTATGGATTTCAACATGATTCTTAAAGTAGTAAGAATCGAGAGATACAAAATACGGAGAAACTCTAAATCCGATATGTTCGGTGACGTTATAACCTAAAGTTAAAAATCCTCCGTAGTTTGCATGATCCGCAATAGAAGTAGATGTTATGCTCATATACCTCGGATAAATTCCTCCTCCTCCGATGTACCATTCCGTTTTATATACATCTTGAGCATTCAGATTCATTCCGAGAAGCAGAACGGAAAAAACAATTATTTTTAATAATTTAAACTTCATTCGTTCATCCTCCACTGTTGTTATCGTTTCCCAGCCAAAAACAGTTTAGCTGAGAATATTGAAGAGTAAAATAAAAAATATAACAATAAATAAAAATAGGATTTTTACGACACGCGTCACCATTTAAGTTACTTTATCAAACATATGCTTTCAGCAACCGGGGGCGGTTCAGCATTTCCGTCAAGTGAAATTCTTCTTCGCTTACTTTTTCAACATCCCCGAAATATTTATTTTCCGCACTATCTTTTTGCATCATAGTTTTGATTTGCACTTTTGAAAGTATATTCAATTTCTCCACAATTATATTGCCCGGATTTTCCGTTTCCACTTTGCCTTCTAAAAGATATGGACCCATGGAAAACGTAAGCTCGGCATATTTTTCGTAAGTTTCAGGAAAAAGTACCGCTTCGAATGTACCCGTTAGATCTTCCAACGAAAGGAATTTCATTATTTTCCCCTTGCGGGTTTTAATTCTTTTCGACGTCATCAACCATCCCACCATTTTAATTTTCCGTTTGTAATATTTCGCCATATCTTTTGACGGGACAATATCTTCACGTGAAATTATTTCATCGAAAAATTCTAGCGGGTGACGCGTAACCATGTACCCGAACACTTCGTATTCTGCCGAGCAAATTTCTTCTATTGTGTATTGCCGTTTTGTTTTCACTTCACGCTCGAGGTTAAAAGATTCGTTTACGAAAAGCGACAAATAATTTTCTTCCAGAATTTTTCTATGGCGGTAATAAACATCCAACAAACGCATTAACGCCGGGCGTGTTTCCCCGAAGCAATCCATGGCGCCGCATTTGATTAAGAGCGCCGTTTCTTCGTAACCGAGTTTAGTGCGCACCAAAAAATCGGCAAGTGAGACAAATTTGCCGTTTGTTTTTCTTTCTTTAATAATTTCGTCACAGGATTTTTGGGGAAAGTTTTTGATTGCCATAAATCCTATACGAATAGTTTTTCCGCTTCCGCGATATTCGTAAACACTTTCGTTTACCGAAGGCAAAAGTATTTTCAACCCCATTCTTTTTGCCTCTTGGATATAAACCGCAGCCGAATAATAACCGCCGCCGTTGCTCAGCACGCTTGCCATAAATTCGGCAGGATAATGAGCTTTCAGATAAGCAACCTGGAAAGAGAGCAATGCAAACGAAGCGCTATGCGCTTTACAAAATGCATAACCGGCAAACGATTCAATTTGATGCCAGAGTTGTTTTGTTACTTTTGCTGAAAACCCGCTACGTTCGCATGATGTAAAGAATTTATTTTTTATTCTCTCCATTGCTTTGTGGGATCTCATTTTGCCGCTCATTGCCCGCCGTAAGAGGTCGGCTTCTTCTAACGTTAAACCCGCAATGTGATGAGCCACTTTAATCACATCTTCCTGGTAAATCATAACTCCGTAAGTTTCGCCCAAATATTTTTCCATTTCGGGAACAAGATACTTACGGCGTCCGGGATTTTTGTGGCGGGCAATAAATTCTTGCATCATTCCGCTTTCGGCAACGCCAGGGCGTATAACCGAGCTGGCGGCCGTGAGCATTTCAAAAGTATCGCACGAAAGCTTTTTTAAAAGCGCTCTCATCCCCGGAGATTCTATATAAAAACACCCGATGGTTTTACCGCGGCGCAATAATTCTTTTGTTGCTTCGTCGTTAAAAAGCATATCGTAATCGAAAATATCAAAATTCACCCGGGAGGTTTTGCGGGGTAACGATAAATATATTTTGTGTATTGCCGATTTACGGGGAAATGTTTCCGGTAATTCCTTTTTCTCGCGCTGTGGGGATAGTTTTAGTACATGCATTTTTTATTTGCCATATAGTGAGCTTTTGTTCACTATAATATAAAAATTTGGTGTGATTTAGGCAAGCAACATAATTGTAGCACAACCAGCCGGGTTATCCGGAAATGACAATTTCATTTGCCGTCGAGGCCCACGCCTCGACGCGTTTGCTACATCTGCCGAGGTGTGGATCTCAGCAGCTATGAGAACGTAGGGACGAGGCATGCCTCGTCCCTACAATCCCATTTATCTTAAAAATAAAAAACCCAGTTCTAAATCTCTTCAGTCAACATAGCATGTTGACTTACAAAATATACAACTTCATTCAGGAAAAGATGTATATCTACATTTGGGCTTCAATAAGCAAATCAGCAAATTCTCTGAAAGCACCTTCACCGCCTTTTGCTTTAAGGATGAGATCAACATTTTGTTTGACGGCATTTACTGCATCGGAAGGAGCGGCGGAAAATCCGACCACTTTTATAATAGAAAGGTCATTTACATCATCACCGACAAAAGCTATATTCTCAAACCCGATCTTAAATTCCTCGCACAATTCATGTAATTTTTCTTCTTTTTGCCAAACACCCGTAAAGAGGAAATCGAGTTTTAATCTTTCAGCTCTTTTTCTTAAAATTTTATCCGTTTCACCATCGGTGGTAATAATACCAACCAAAATTCCCTTTTCCCGTAAAAGCCTTGTCCCCATACCGTCTTTAACATTAAACTTTTTCATGACCAGCCCATCAGAAGAATAATATAACCCTCCGTCGGTCAAAACCCCGTCTACGTCGGTAATTACCAATTTAATATTTTTTAATTTGTTTAATTTGACTTGAGAGAGATTCAACTAAAAATACTCCGGAAATGATTAATGAGGATTTCAAACCTTTTAAAATACTTAAAAAATATCTATTATAAAAAGGAAAAAAATTTCGTAATAATTCCCGAGATTTTTATTTTTAAAAGTTCTTTATCAAATTAGGGTTTTCGTATAAATTTTATTGAATAAGGTAGGGGTACTAAAAAAGTAACGTAAGTTTTGGTAAAAGTGTAATATTAAATTTTAATTAAATTCTTAAAAAAATTGTACGAATAACACCTAGTTATTATTATAATTTCACTGTTAATAAAGTAGCTTTTATGAAATTTACAACAATATTAATTAACTAATTTACCAAACAAACAGAGGGAGATCTTATGCTAAAGGTCTACAAATACCTTGCTTTAATCCTCTTAGTAGCATCAACAACTCTATTTGCTCAAAAGTATACCATTTCGGGCGTTGTTAAAGATGCCGCTACCGGGGAAAAACTAATTGGCGCTAATGTTTATGTAAAAGGAACAACATTCGGTGCCGCTTCCGATGCAAACGGAAGGTATAAAATTACCTTGAATAAAGGTAAATACACCGTTGTTTGCAGTTATGTCGGCTTCCAAACTCAAGAAGTTAATGTTAACTTAACAAACGACATCACTCTCGATTTCGACATGGTTGAACGAGAGTTTTCTTTATCGGTTACCGTTTTAGCAGACAGAGCCAGAGAACGGGAAACTCCTGTTGCTTTTTCTAATATTGAAAAAAAGGAAATGGAACAAGTGTTAGCATCTCGCGATATTCCATTAGTATTAAATAGTACGCCTAGCGTTTACGCTACTCAACAAGGCGGTGGCGCCGGCGACGCAAGAATAAACGTTCGCGGTTTTAACCAAAGAAACGTTGCCATCATGATTAATGGTGTTCCCGTGAACGATATGGAAAATGGTTGGGTTTACTGGTCAAACTGGGACGGGGTCTCCGATGCTACTGCTTCGATTCAGATGCAAAGAGGTTTGAGTGCTGTTAACTTGGCAACCCCATCTATCGGCGGTACTATGAATATAATTACAGATCCGGCCGCACAAGATGGCGGTATTTATTTTAAGCAAGAATACGCGACAGGATCTTTTTCCAAATCTTCATTTTTCTTTAATTCAGGTCTCGTAGATAACAAATGGGCAGTGAGCGGCGGTATTGTGAGAAAAACAGGTGATGGTATTGTAAACGGTACATGGACTGATGCATGGGCATATTATTTAGGCGCCGCTTATAATGTAAATGACAAAAACAGAATAGAATTATATGCTTTAGGCGCGCCTCAAAGACATGGAAATAATTACTATCAACAAAACATTGCAGTTTATAACACAGAATTTGCAAAAAATCTCGATTCTTATGATCAAGAGGCGTTAAAAAAATATCATGAAGCAGGACGTTTATTCAATCAGAATTGGTCTGGCGTTTCCCCAAGCTATAGAGCTAAACAATGGTTAGGCGATGAAATAGGTGATAGATATGCACGTAATTTTATTAATGAACGAGAGAATTTCTTTCACAAGCCTCAGGTTAATTTAAACTGGTACTCAAATTTGTCCGAAAAATTAAGTCTTTTCTCCACTATTTACTATTCAGGAGGACATGGAGGAGGAACCGGTCCGTATGGAAAAATTAGAAGAAATTCTTGGGAAGGTCCGTTCGACAATGAACATGGAAAATTTTATTATTTCGGCGCACCATGGACATATAATTGGGATGAAACAATTGCAATTAACCAAGCTGATTCCGGTACATATTTCATTGATAAAAAACCAATAACAAAAGATGATCATCAATCAGTTGGTATAATCCGAAACAGTAGAAATAATCAATGGACTATTGGAGCTATCGCAAAAGCTTTATATAAGTTAAATAAAAATATTAACTTAACTTTTGGTATTGACTGGAGAACAGCTGAAATAGACCATTTTAAAGAAGTTAGAGATTTGTTAGGCGGCACTTACTATGTTGATTATTCTTCTGAATTTTGGGGACCTGAAGGGAAAGCCGTAAAACTTGGAGATAAAATTGATTATAACTTTACTAATAATGTTAATTGGTTAGGAGGATTTACCCAGTTCGAATACACTTCGCCGTTATGGAGCACATATGTTACAGCTGGATATTCAATGATTAAATACAAACATACAAACTATTTCAAAAAAGATATCGCAACCGGTAAAACACTTGTTATCGAAGCAGACCCGAATACTGGATTTCAACTGAAAGGCGGGTTAAGTCACAGATTCTCAAACAATTTTAATGTTTACGTAAACGGTGGATATATTGCTAAAGTTCCTATCTTTGATGCAGTTATTAATGATAGAACCGGGCAGCTGATAGAAAACCCTCAAACTGAAAACTTCATATCCGGTGAATTGGGTTTAAACTATAACTCGCAAAACAGAGAATTTAATACTAATATTAACCTTTATTACACTCTTTGGCAAAATCGCGTTGTAACTGTTAATGATTTTGATCAATTAAGTGGAACAGAAGGATTATTTGTAATTTCTGATATGGATCAATTACACGCCGGAATTGAACTTGATTTCGCATGGCAACCAACAAAATTATTTAGGTTGGACGGTGCGGCATCAGTTGGCAATTGGAAAAATACAAATGATGCTAAATTTACTTACAAAGATTATGAACAAAGTACTGCAGATAGTGTAGGAGTTGTTTATACAGATGGTTTGAAAGTAGGTGATGCGCCTCAAACACAACTAGCATTAGCAGCTTCTCTATTTCCCACAAAAGGACTATCTGTAATGTTATCTTACAGATATTATGCAGATTTCTATGCTAACTGGAACGTTTCTACAAGATTGGATCCAAATGATAGAACACAAAGTTGGAAAACCCCCGCTTATGGCGTAATGGATTTGCATATTAATTACACTCTACCATTGAATTTACCAGGAGTTGAAAGAATAAAATTATTTGCTCATGCATTTAATTTATTAAATACGCTATATATCCAAGATGCTACTGATAACAGTAAATACAATGGATTTGACAAAGATCATGACGCAGATGATGCATCAGTATTTTTTGGCTTACCAAGATATTTTAACGTCGGCTTTAGTATTAATTTATTATAATAATCCTGGGGTTATTTTAAACAAAAACCGCCTTCGGGCGGTTTTTTATTTAACCTCAATAATTTTTGGGTTTGGGAAAATATTTAATTAACAATAAAAGAAGAAGAACGAAAAATAAATCGACTAGCAATATGTTAAGTATAAATTGATAATATTATCACAATTAAATAACCCATATAGAAAATAACAAAATGTTTGATAATGTAAGATTAAGTAAATATATGTATTTATAAAGTTATTCTTAACTTACCGAGATCTTTCAACTTGGGTATCTCTGTAACTTTCTAATCTTTACCCAAAATTTTATTCGAAAAGTCCGGCTGAGGCCGGACTTTTTTTATCTACATGATATTCAGACTATGTCGAATCCTTTTTTAATACATGAAAATTTTCCCGTAATATTTGAACTTGGATTGCAAATTTTACGGGATTTTTTTTCTTATCTTTAGTTCTCTAAACCAATTAAATAAATAAAAGTGTTTTCAATGAAAAAATTATTACTCTTTTCCCTGTTTATTTTTGTTATTTTATCAAACTCCTTTGCACAATCCCAGCCTTACGTTTTACTGGTTTCGTTCGACGGTTTCAAGTGGGATTATTTGAACAGAGGGCTTACGCCCAATCTAAACGAAATTGCAAATAACGGCGTGCGGGCTCTTGCTCTTAAGCCTGTGTTTCCGTCGAAAACTTTCCCCAACCATTTATCGATAATTACCGGAATGTATCCGGAAAACCACGGGATTATTGCAAACCATTTCGAAAATCCATTTACCGGCGAAGTTTACAAAGTCGCTAAAAACTCCAAATCCGTAAAACAAAGCAAATGGTACTTGGGCGAAGCGTTTTGGACCACCGCAAAGAGAAACAATATAATAACCGCTTCATATTTTTGGCCCGGTTCGGAGCTCGAATTAGATTACCGCCGTCCGGATTATTACAAACCTTATGAGCATAACAAACCATACATAGCAAGGATCGACGGCGTAATCGACTGGTTGCAATTACCCCAAGCCGAACGCCCGCATTTTATCACACTTTATTTTCATGAAACCGATTCATACGGACATGGTTACGGTCCGAATTCATCTGAAGTAAACAAAGCAATATCTTTGCTTGATAGCATGACAGGTTACCTTACGTCAAAGCTTAAAGAAATTGGGATGATTGATAGCGTAAATATTATTTTTGTTTCGGATCATGGAATGACGGAAATATCTACAGAGAAAACGGTGAACATCGAAAAAATCCTTAATGGTTTCAAATATAAAATGGGCGGAGAAAAACCGTTTGTGATGATCGATCCGGAAAATAAAAATGATATCGAATTAATTTATCAAACATTAAAAAAACACGATAATCATTTCAAAGTTTATAAAAAAGAAGATTTACCGGAATACTTTCATTATTCAAGGCATCCTTTCATTTCGCCGATTATTTTAATTGCCGACTTGGGTTGGTCGTTAGTAAATGACAAATGGTTAGAGCGCTTCAAACGCAATAAGAGCAAAGGGAATCACGGATACGCCAATTACGAAATGGATATGCATGGCATTTTTATTGCAAGTGGTCCTGCATTTAAAAAAGGATTAAAAACGGGCACATTGCAGAATATTGATATTTACCCTTTGCTTTGTAAAATTTTTAACATACAACCACGAAGCAATATCGACGGTAAGCTGGAGAGAATAGGATTCATATTGAAATAATTGAAAGCGTGCTGTCGTGAACAAAAGAAATGAACCTTCCGTTTCACTCCGCCAGAGCTTATATTTTACATTGTTATATTATTTTATTGATATTTCACGCCGATGGCGTTTATGTGATAGAATAACGAGTTATTTTTAGGTCCCGAAACTATCCGCCGTGGCGGACGGGATGACATGTTCTATTCTGTGTAAAGCTCTCCCAAATACTTAATTTATGTGTCATGCTGAATTCATTTCAGCATCTAATTCAAAATACGCATTCTTTTTTAGATCCCGAAACTAGTTCGGGATGACATGTTCTATTCTGTGAAAATCTGTGTTTAATCTGTGCATATCCTCCTTCGGCGGACAGGTCTGTGGTTTTTTTTACCACAATTAACACAAAGGGAAAATCACTAAGAATCCAGAGTAAACAAATCACAAAATCCATACAGTAAATTTTACCCGCAATTAAAGCTCTCCGTTAATTTTAATTTTAGTAGTTTTGTGCAATCGCAAATTAAATTTTTACAAAAAATTCTCATTCACTTATGAAAAACGTTTTAAATATTAATTACGAGAGATTTAAGCTAAAAAATAATCTCGATGTTGTTCTATACAAAGATGAATCATTACCTATTGTTGCTGTTAACCTTTGGTATAAAGTCGGTTCGGCAAACGAAAAACCGGGTAAAACCGGATTGGCTCATTTATTTGAACATATGATGTTTCAAGGTTCGGAACATGTTCCCAAAGAAATGCACTTCAGGTATATTCAAGAAGCCGGCGGTACGCTAAACGGTTCGACGAGCATCGACAGAACAAACTATTATGAGTCTGTTCCCAAAACCGCTCTTGAGATGGTGTTGTGGCTTGAATCCGATAGAATGGGCTTTTTCTTGCCTGCTCTTACTCAAGAAAAACTGGATAATCAAAAAGGGGTTGTTGCAAACGAGAGAAGGCAAAATTACGAAAATCAACCTTACGGCTTGGCTTGGGAAAAATTATTTGCGGCGTTATATCCGCCCGAATATCCTTATTATTGGCCGACTATCGGTTGGATGCAAGATATTCAAAGCTATACCTTGGAAGATGTAAGAAATTTTTTTGAGACTTTTTACAGTCCCCAAAACGCAAGTCTGGTAATAGGCGGAAATTTCGATCCCGCTGAAGCCAAAGAGCTTGTAGAAAGTTATTTTGCGGAAATCCCCAACAATGCTAAGGTTCCCGCTCTTAACGTCCCGTTTCCCGTTTTGAATGAAACGAAAAAAATTATTCATGAAGATAATGTCCAACTTCCGCGAATTTATTTAGCATGGATTTCCGATAAGTTATACGGTCCGGATGATGCGGCTCTCGATATCCTTTCGGATATTTTAACCGGAACCAAAAGTTCCAGAATATACAAATCGTTATTGTTCGATAAACAAATTGCTCAAGACGTAAATTCGTTTCAATATTCAGCCAGATTAAACGGCTCATTTATAATTAGTTCCACGCCAAAACCCGGAATTGAGCTTCACACCATTAGGGAAGAAATTTTCAAACAAATACAAGGCGTTGTTGAAAACGGAGTTACCGAAGAAGAACTTAAACGATCGGTTAACAGCTTCAAATCGTCTTACATTTACTCCTTGCAAAATCTCAATAATTTGGTCGATCAGATTAACAATTACACTTGTCATTTGGATGAGCCCAACTCGTTTCTTTACGATATCGGCAGATACGAAGCCGTTACAACCGAAGACGTTGTTAACGCAGCGGAAAAATACTTAAATACAAATTTCGTCGAATTAAACATTGTGCCTAAGAAATAAAAGGATTTTATAATATGATTATCGATAGAACAAAACGACCGGAAGAAAAAGGGCAAATAAAGTTTAAATTGCCGGAAATTCAAAGGTTTGAATTGAAAAACGGATTGAAAGTAATATTTGTGGAAAAAAACAATCTGCCTATTGTACAAATGTTGCTTTACGTAAACGACGGCAGCAAATCGGATCCCAAAGGGAAAAAGGGTCTTGCTTTTTTAACAAGTTTGTTAATGGACGAAGGCGCCGGTAACCTTGATGCTTTACAACTCGATGATGAAATAGAATCGCTCGGTTCAATATTAAGATGCTCAAGTAATCAGGATTATTCAACTATATCAATGCTTACGCTAACAGAAAATTTTGTGCGTTCGCTTGAATTATTTTCGATGGTTGTAAGTTCGCCTTTGTTTTCGGAAAAAGATTTTATTCGTGAAAAGAAAAAACAACTAACAAAAATAATTCAACTCCAAGATGATCCCGAATTTATTGCAAATACCGCTTTCCGGAAAATTTTATTCAAAGAGACTCCGTACGAATCCCCCGTTATGGGATACCGCCCGGAAGTTGAGAATATAAATTTAGACGACGTAAAAAACTTTTACGATAAAATTTACACTGTTAAAAACTCAACACTAATTGTTGTCGGTAACATAACTCAATCCGAATTGGAAAAGCGCTTAAATAATATTCTTGGAAATTGGAATAATCAAAATGAATATAAAACCGGCTTACCGGACTTCCAAAAACCGCAAAAGAGATTTTATTTCGTTCACAAAGAAGGTTCGGCACAAAGTGAATTGCGGATTGGAACAACTTCGGGAGTTAGAAATGCACCCGACTTTTACGCAAAAACATTAATGAACTCTATTTTGGGTGGACAATTTTCGAGCAGAATAAATTTAAATCTCCGGGAAGACAAAGGTTTTACTTACGGGGCGCATTCAAGTTTCAGCTACAACCGGAAAGGAAGTTCGTTCGTAGTTTCCACCGGCGTTGAAAGCGCTCATACCGCCGAATCGGTAACCGAAATTTTTAAAGAGTTCGAAGGAATAAAGAAATTCATCAAACCGGAAGAATTGGATTTCAGTAAATCTTACTTAATAAAACGATATCCCTCGATGTTCGAAACTTACACGCAAATCGCCGGTAATCTTTCCTTGCTTCCTCAATTTGATTTGCCGGATAATTACTTTAACACTTACATAGAAAAATTGGAAAGGGTTACTCTCGATGAAGTACTGGAATCGGCACGAAAAACTTTAAACGAAAACAACATGGTAACGGTAATTGTCGGGGACGAACAAATTATCGATTCTCAATTTAACGAATCAGCGGGTGAAATTATAAAACTCTCGTCCGGAGATGTTCTTTCGGAAAAAGTTATTTAAGCATTTGCGACGGAAAGCGGACTTCGTTTCCCTTTTTGGTAAATGTTAAAATATTGCTTAACAACCCTTCAAAATCGGAAGCGTTTACGTAAAAAACTTTTTTCGGGTTTTTATCAATGTTCTTCAAATAAAATTCGAACAAAGAATTTATATCTTCGGGACTTTCACCTTTCAGAGCAATAAAATCTTGCACCGTATATAATTTTTTGCCGTTCCTTCTAAGCTCTTTGGCAATAAACTCGAAAGCAAGCGAACGGTAAAGCTCCGATTTTTTATCTATAACGAAAAATTTATTTTGCTTGTAAAAATTGAACAGATGTTTCAAATGCAAGCGTAGAACCGATTTAGTAAATTCTTCGTTCAACTCATATCTTTCGTCATCAATATTTTCGCTAAGCAACAGATAAAATTGTTTGTTTGCATCCGATATTTCATCGACCAATTGTTCGGTATCTCTATCCGGAAGCAATACTATCCCGAAATTCAACGGAATGCGCAGCAATTCCCGTAAATCATCTTCCGCTAAATCCTCAATTCCGTATAAAATAAAGCCGATATTCAGCTTTGGCGTTTTTAAATCTTTTGAATAAATGAATTCGGCTATTAATTTTGTTTGCTTTCCCGAAACGATTTTAATCGTGGAATTTCCGTAATTGGTTTTCTCTTCGGAAATAATTTTAATATCGGCGGAAGTGAATTTTTTATTTAAATCTTTAATCAAATTCGGAATTAAAACGGATTTAGGAATTTTAATTTTGTAATAATAATCGAGCGAATCGCTCTTTTTCTTTTTTAACTTTCCTTTTCGAATCCACTCAGGCTTAATTCCATAAAGACTTAGAATATCTTTGAATTCGTTTTCAACTTCCGGGATTGAGATAGCGGAATCGCTTTGTGCAGCAGGCTCGGGAGCGGTTGAGCTGTATTTTTCGAAAAGCAAATTAACGATTAGTAAAAATACAGTTACGGCTGTTAATAAATAAATAAGTTTCTTTTTGATCAACATCTTTCCACTAAACAAGCATAATAATCATTAAATTACTTTCCCTTGAATTCCGGTTTTCTTTTTTCGAGAAATGCGGAAGTTCCTTCTTTGAAATCTTCGGTTCCCATACAAAGCGAAAAAAGTGAAGCTTCGTATTTTAATCCGTCTTCCACCGGAAGATTATTTGAAGCAACCACCGCTTGAAGAGCATAGCGAACGGCAATTTGTCCTTTGGATGCAATTGTTCGTGCAATTTCTTTTGCCTTATCCAATAATTCATTTTGCGGGAAGACTTTGTTTACCAGACCGATGCGGTAAGCTTCATTGGCATCAATCATCTCGCCCGTTAAAATTATTTGCATTGCCCTTCCGCTGTTAATTTGGCGGGCTAATCTTTGGGTTCCTCCGTAGCCCGGAATGATACCCAAATTCACTTCGGGCTGACCGAACTTTGCGTTCTCGGATGCAACGCGGAAATGGCACGCCAACGCCAGTTCACACCCTCCGCCGAGCGCAAACCCGTTTACCGCAGCAATTACGGGTTTTCCGAGATTTTCTATCAGGTTAAAAACGCCTTGTCCGAATTCGGCAAACTTTTTAGCGGAAATAACATCCAGTTTGTTCAATTCGTTAATATCCGCGCCGGCAACAAAAGCTTTTTCGCCCTCGCCGGTTAAAATTGCAACATAAATCCGCTCGTTGTTTTGAATTTCATTAAAAACTTCTTGTAATTCTTTAAGCGTTTGTTCGTTGAGCGCATTAAGTTTATTAGGTCTGTTAATTTTAACAACCGCAATACTTTCTTCAACCTCGAAGACAATATTTTGAAATTCCATAATTACCTCGAATTATATTGTTGCAAAAATTGGTATTCTGATTCTTAAATCAAAAGAGATAAATTGTTGATCGGGCGAAAAATGATAATATCCGATAACATCCAACAGAAACATAGAAAAACCGGCTCCGGCATGGAAACCGAATTTTGTTAAAGTTTCAATCATATCATCTTTATGCAAATCCGCTTTGTATTGATGAAGATTTTCCAAAACCGAAAAAGACAAACCCGCTTCGAGTATCGGCATAAGCAACACAACGTTTTTTAATACCGGTTCGAAATAATATCTGACGCCCACATCCATACCAATCACGTTAGAGCTGAAATTACTGTAATCCGAAATTCTGTAAAAATCGGAATCGCCAGCATAATGTTGATATCCGAACTTCGAATAAAGGAAAACGGGAAGCACTTTGTTATCCGTATAGGAAAAAGCTACGTCGATACCTTCGCCCATACTTAATTTTTCTGCAAATGAACCGACGGGAAAACGCGGACCGACGCCGATAGACATAAACAATCCCTTAGCTTCCCCAAATTTTAAAACTTGTGCATTGATGGAAATACAAACAAAAAATAAAATCAAAATTTGTTTTTTCAATGATGCGTTATCCCTTAGTGAAACAATTCCGTGCCGATTCCCAAACCGTAAACCAGTTCCCCGCCGTGTTCGCCGGTTTCGTAAATTAAAAACATACCGATTAACGCTAATATAACAAAAGTTACTTTCAACAATTTGTTAAACTTTTTCTTTGTAGTAAGATAAAACCGCGCGGCAAGCAAAACAGCAAAAAACCAAAGTGTAATTGTGGCATAGCTTTCATGTTCTTCTACAGCTTCAACTATATTAGATGAAACGTTTTGAAAATTTTGTTGAAGACTTGCCGCGGCTTGGTTTCCGGTAAGTACGGCGGTAATTCCGCCCAGTACGCCGATTAATAAAATCAAGTTTATCCATTTATGAAATTTTTCGTCTTGTAAAAAGAGATTAATCACTTCAAACAAAACATAAACCGAAAACAAAGCAACGGGAAAATGAACAACCAACGGATGCAGTTTTGATAATGTTTCCATGTTAATACTCTATTTTGTAAAGAAATAAACCTTGAGCCGGAGCTGCTTGTCCGGCTAATTCTCTGTTTTTGTTTTCCAACAATTCTTTCAATTTTCCGGCGGCATCAGGCTCGGATGAAAATTCAAGCAATGTTCCCACGACTGTTCTTACCATACCGCGCAGAAATCTATTAGCCGTAATTCTGAAAATAACGAAATTTTTATTTCCGCTCCATCTTATTTGATATACGTTGCAAATTCTATTCGGCGTTTCGATTTTTTTTCTGGTGAACGAAGTAAAATCGTGTTCCCCGCTTAACGTTTGTGAAATTTCGTTAAGCTTCGTTATATCCAAATCATTAAACGTTGTGTTATACCAAGAATATTTCGCATAGAACGGTGATTTAAATTTTGCCAACAGATAAAAATAAGTTCTTTTCTTCGCATAAAATCTTGCGTGAAAATTCCAATGAGCTTTTTCCAATTTGGTAACGGAAATATCCGCGGGCAAAACCGCGTTTAAGGAATGCTGAAATTTATACACATCCAACTCAATCGGGATTCTGAAATTGGCTACTTGTCCCAAAGCATGCACGCCGGCATCGGTTCTGCCCGAACCCACGACGTTAACATCTTCGTTTGTTATTTGCCGTATTGCTTCGGTAATTTTATCTTGTACGGTATTACCGTCCGGCTGCGATTGCCAACCGTTGTACTTGGTTCCGTCGTATTGTATTGTAAGTTTATAATTATACATAGCAGATTTCCGGTTACGTAAATCTACAAAAAGGAATGAAAAGTTTAAGTTAAATTTGTGGAAATAGATTGGTTATTAAGTGAATTACTTTATTATTGCCGAAAATTAACATCCGGCAACTAAGTAATAAAGTTCCTCTTAAAATTAACTTGATATATTTTGGCTACCGTTTTCGATTTTAAAATTTCGCAATGAAATTCACGTTAAAACTCGAAGGCAAGTTTGGATATCCTCCTACTCCGAACGAAACATTCCAACTTAAAGCTTCTTGATGTTTTTTATTGTAAGCCGAAACCAGTCTTACTGCATTGATTGCGCTGATAATTCTGTTCAAAACAAGAGCGCCTACGGCAAAGCGGATATTATTAAATGCATTTTCGCTCGAAAGCCAAATACTACGGAATTCTTTCCTTCTTGCATCGCTATCCCATTGCCAATAGTAGGTTTCCGGATTATATGTTTCATCGAACCGGCGGTTAAGTTCCTTTTCCGAATTAAATTGATTGATATCATCGTAATAACCGATATCGGCATAAAACTGATCGTCTTTGTTGGTTGGGTCAATTCCTGCGTAGGATTGGGCAAACGCTATATAATTATCTTTTTGATAGTTTCCGTAAATATTAAATCCGGCAACGGTTCCCCACAAAACAGCATCGGCAATTGTAAAATATTTACCTTTGTCGAAAGATTCCGCATACAATTCACCCATTCCGGGAAGTAACAAAGAATAAAGAATTGCAAGAATGGGCTTTTTCTTTTCGAATTTTACGCCGAGCAGTCCGTTGTTATCTTCTTTCAGTTCAATATTGATTTTACTTTTAAGTTTAAGCAGACTTTCTTTCGGCAATTGTGCAAAAACTAAAGATGAGAAAATTAGTAAAAGGAAAAACGCTTTTTTCATTTTTTATCCGTTCGATATTTCGGTAACTAAATTACCGCCGGTTAATTCCACCAAGCAGCCGTTATTTGTTATTTCCGTAATATTAACGGTTTTAAAATTATTAACCAAGTCAAAATTAAAGGGATATTTAACACGGATATAGTTTGAAGTAAATCCGTAAATATAACCTTCTTTTTCCGCCGCTTCGAACAATACTTCCAAATTTTTCCCAATCATTTTTCTATGAAATTCGTTTCTTTTTTTCTCACTTAGAATTCTAAGCATATTATTTCTTCTTTTGCGTTCATTAACAGGTACTTGGTTTTCCATTTTTATTGCTTCCGTGCCCGGTCTTTCGGAATAGGTAAAAACGTGCAAGTAAGAAACCGGTAACGATTTGATAAACTCGTAAGTTTCAAGAAAGTCGCTTTCGGTTTCTCCCGGCGAACCGACAATAACATCCACGCCGATACCCAAGTCAGGTATTTTATCCACCGCTTTGTAAATCAAATTTTCGTAATCGGCTGTTTTGTATCTTCTGTGCATCAACCGTAAAACCTTATCGCTCCCGCTTTGCAACGGAATATGGAAATGATCGGCAATTTTATCTGTAGATGCGGCAAGCTCAAGAATTTCATCGGAAAGTAAATTCGGTTCTATTGAACTTATTCTGATTCTGAATTTTCCCTCAATCTTAACAAACTCCTCCAGCAAATCGATTAACCTTGCGTCAATATTTTTTCCGTAATCGCCAACGTTTACACCGGTAAGAACAATTTCCTTGTAACCTTCATCCAGCAAGGATTTGAAATTATCCACGGCGCTTTTCAAATCAACGCTTCTGCTTTTCCCGCGTGCCATCGGAATCGTACAAAACGAACATTTATAATCGCAACCGTCCTGAACTTTCAGAAAAGCCCTTGTACGCGAATCGGCATCGGTAGAATAGGCAGTGTGAAATTGGCTTAGTTTATCTGTCGGCGTAACGTGAACGCAAGATGTATTTCCTTCCGAGAGCAGATGCAAATGATTCAGAATCTCGAATTTTTCGTTACTTCCGAGCACCAAATCAACGCCACCGATGGAAGCGATTTCTTCGGGTCGAAGTTGCGCGTAACATCCCGTTACCACTATTTTAGCGCCGGGATTGGTTTTAAGCGCACGACGGACGATTTGCCGGCATTCTTTTTCGGCATTTTCGGTTACGGTACATGTATTAATTACGTAAACATCCGCTTCTTTCCGGAAATCAACAATCTCGTAACCTTCAACGAGAAATTGCTTTCCTATCGAAGAAGTTTCCGCAAAATTCAGTTTACAACCGAGTGTATAAAACGCTACTTTATTTGACATTTGCTCTAAGTGTTAATTTTAATATAAAAAAGGCTGCAAAAGAAAAGTTCCATTGCAGCCTTAATTTACAAATAAATGAGATTATTTACTTTCGTCTTCGCTTGCTTCTTCCGAATCCCCTTTTTCTTCGGATTCTGCGGAAGATTGTGCTTCCTCAGCTTTTCCGGATTCCGCTTCGGTTTTTTCAGCTTCAGGTTCTGCTTTTGCGGTTTCCTGTTCTGATTTTTCAGCTTCGGAAGTTTTTGCTTCAGATTCTGTTTTCTTTTCTTCTTTCGCTTCTTCCGATTTTTCGGCTTTTTCTTCGGCAGGTTTTTGCTCGTTATGCTCGTAAGCGTTAAAGACCGAAGAATCGAAATTCTGGGTTTCAGCGTTTCTGATATCTTCCACTTTCACTTTATCCAACTTGTGCGTTTTCAGATATTCTTCTATTTCCTCATCGGATTTTTCTTTAAGAGCGGCAAGCGAACTTAGCACAATTCTCTTTTTATCTTTATTGAATTCGATAACTATCAAATCCAATTCGGTACCGACGGGGAAATTGAACGAAAGGTTTTTAATTTTCGCCGTGGAAAGTTGAGTTGCCGGAACAAATCCGTCAACACCTTCCGGTAATTCGGCTATCACACCTTTTTCGATAATCCGAACAACTTTTCCGGTAACCCTTGTTCCAACCGCATAAAGACTTTCGAATTTATCCCAAGGATTTTCTTCCACTTGTTTATGACCGAGAGAAATTTTTCGTTGTTCGGCATCAATGCTCAGCACAACTACTTCGAGTTTTTCTCCTTTTTTAACGATTTCTCCGGGATGTCGAACTTTCTTCGTCCAAGACAAATCGGAAATATGAACCAAACCGTCTATTCCGGGTTCGAGTTCAACGAAGACTCCGAAATTAGTCAAGTTCCTAACGGTTCCAACATGTTTCGATCCGATAGGATATTTTTTCATCAGCTCTTGCCAAGGATCCGGAGTAAGTTGTTTCATTCCCAACGAAATTTTCTTTTCGTTTTTATCCAGACTTAAAATCACCGCTTCGACAACTTGTCCCATAGAAACGAATTGCGAAGGATGGCTGATGTGTTGAGTCCAGCTCATTTCCGAAATATGAATCAATCCCTCAATTCCTTTTTCGATTTCGATAAATGCGCCGTAATCCGTTAGTGAAACAACACGACCGGAAACCTTATCGCCGATTTTATATTTCTCGTCGATATTTTCCCAAGGATGCGGAACCAACTGTTTCAGACTAAGCGAAATACGTTTTTTCTCTTTGTCGAAATCCGTAACGACGACTTTAATTTTTTCATCGAGTTTTACGATTTCGCTCGGATGGTTAATTCTTCCCCAACTTAAATCGGTAATATGAATCAAACCGTCCACTCCACCGAGATCTACGAACACACCGAAATCGGTAATGGCTTTAACTATACCTTCCAAAATTTGACCTTTCTCGAGTTTTTCGAGAATTTCCCTTCTCTGATCGGAAATCGTTTCTTCGATAAGAGCTTTATGAGAAACAACAACGTTTTCGGTCGGTATATTTATCTTAACGATTTTGAAATCCATTGTACGTCCAACAAACGCATCGAAATCCCTAACGGGACGAATATCGATTTGCGAGCCAGGTAAAAATGCTTCGATTCCCATCAAATCGACTACCATTCCGCCTTTAATTCTTTTAAGAATTTTTCCGGTAAGAATAGTTTCGTTTTCGTAGGCTTTAATAATTTCAGCCCATACCTTCAAGAAATCGGCACGCTTTTTACTTAAAACAAGATTTCCTTCGTCGTCTTCCACACTTTCGATAACAACATCGACTTTGGCGCCGATTGTTAAATCTTCGGTGGAATTAAAATCGGATTTGGGAATAGTGCCGTCGGACTTAAACCCTACATCGATTACAACATTATCTCCGGCAAATCCCACAATCGTACCGGTTATAATTTCACCTTCGGTAAAGTCTTTAAAGGATTCGTCGTATAATTTTGCGAGTGTTTGTAATTCTTCTTCCGAATATTCTTCGGCATTCATGAATTTCATATTTTCCAGAGTCGTTTCCTTTTTTTCATCGAGAGCTTTTTCTTTTTCTGCTTCGCTCATTTAACCTCCTAAAAAAATGGTTTACTGTAATTCCAATTTCCGCCATCTAAAAATCGGTATTACAGTTATGGTTTTAGTTTAACATAACGTTTAATGATGGCTTTTAATTTTGAATTTCTTTTTTAGCTTTTAATTCTTCTACCTTTTTAATAATATTTTCAATTTCCTGATCAATTGTCAAATCCGTCGTATCCAGTTCGTAAGCATCTTCTGCTTTTGAAAGCGGGCTTACTTTTCTCTGACTGTCTATTCTGTCGCGTTTCTGTAAATTTTCTTTTACTTCCTCAAAACTTACATTGTTTCCCTTTGCTTGGTATTCAAGATGTCTGCGCGTTGCTCTTTCGTCAAGTTCGGCGGTTAAATAAATTTTCAAATCAGCGTTAGGAAAAACAACGGTTGTAGTATCCCTTCCTTCGGCAACCAGATTACCATTTTCACCCATTTGGCGTTGAATTTTAACCAATTCCTCTCTTACTTCGGGGATACGACTAATTTCACTAACTTTTGAGTTAACTTCCGGGGTACGAATATGTTCGGTTACTTCTTCCCCGTTTACAAAAACTCTGGTTTCGCCGTTTTCAAATTTCAATTCAATTTCTATATTCTTCACCAAATCAATAACGGCGTTTGTATCATCCACAATATTATTGCGGAGAGCAAGATAAGTAATTGCGCGGTACATTGCACCGGTATCAACGTATGTAAAACCGAGTTTTTCTGCCAAATGCTTGGCTACGGAGCTTTTACCGGATGCTGCCGGCCCGTCTATTGCTATAATTATTTTTTTACACATAGACTTTAAAGTTAACTATTTCTTTTTTGAGTATCAATAAAAAATTGTCTAAATTTATTTGCTATCTATTTGTAAAATAATAACTTAGTTTTACTAAAACAAAATAAAGAATTTCAGAATGAGTTTACTCAGTTGGATTTTAGTCGGTGCCATTTCGGGATGGTTGGCAAACATAATTACAAACAATAAAAAACGACCCGGATGTTTTTTTAACATTGTTTTGGGAATTATAGGTGCATTTGTTGGCGGTTTTCTAATGAAAGTGATGGGCGGACAGGGGGTTACCGGTTTTAATTTATGGAGCATAATCGTTGCAACTTTGGGCGCCGTTGTTTTGATTTGGGTTGTTCGCTCGATAAGAGCGGATTAATTTTCCAATAAAATTTTCATCATTTTATCGTGAATGTATCCGTTTGACGCTAAAAATTGTGGGGAAAATATTGAAACTTGTTCACCTTTGAAATTTGTTACTTTTCCTCCGGCTTCTTCTATAATAAGTTTGCCTGCGCAAATATCCCACGGGTTTAACGATACTTCCCAAAATCCGTCGAATACACCTTCTGCTACGAAACAGCAATCGATTGCCGCGGAACCCAAACGCCTAACCGCACGGGACGATTTCAAAAATGCGACAAATTTTTCATAAACATTATCAGGATTTTCCGCCACATTATACGGAAAACCTGTTACCAACAAACTTTTTCTTAAATCGTCATTTTTGCTTACGTTCAGTTTACGACCGTTCCCGAACGAACCGCTACCATTTTCCGCCGAATAGATAACGTTTCGCATAATATCGTAAACTACTCCAGCTATAATTTCATCCTTCTTCATAACTCCGATAGATACCGAAAAAATCGGTAGTCCGTGGGCAAAATTGGTAGTTCCGTCAATCGGATCGATAACCCATAAATAATCTGAATTTCCCTCTTTTCTGCTTCCCTCTTCCGCAAGTATGTTGTGAGAAGGAAATTCTTTTTTAATAAAACCGGTTATAATTTTTTCCGCTTTTTTATCCGTATCGGTTACAATATTGGAAAGATTCGTTTTGTATTCAACCAAATGATGTTTTCCGAAATCTTCTTTTATTACTTCCCCGACCTCCTTCGAAATCTCAATTATTTTATCCAGCATTTTTCCACCTGATTTGTTTTTCAAAAATATTTCTTTCACAGAGAATAAACAACAATTATCTAATCGACTCCGATTTTACAACCGTTTTCTATCCGGATGTTTCCGAAAATCCGCCCGGTATTGTTTTACACCGGAATTAAAAATCAAAATCACCAACGAAATTTTATTATATTAAACCTTCAAAAAAGTCATTCTTTTCAATTAACAATCCTGTGAAAATGAACAAAAGAAAAAACATAGAAATAATTACTTTAGGCTGCGCGAAAAATTTGGTTGACTCGGAAAGGCTAATTAAACAATTGGACGCCAACAATTTCAACATTGTAACCGATTCCGAACAAGCGGATACAATCATAATAAACACTTGCGGTTTTATAAATCCTGCCAAAGAAGAATCAATTAATACAATTTTGAATGCAATCGAGTTGAAAAAAAACAAAAAAATCGAAAAAGTAATTGTTGCCGGTTGCCTTTCCGAACGATATAAAGAAGAACTTAAAAAAGAAATTCCCGAAGTCGATGCATTTCTCGGAACCGAAGATTACTCGGGAATATTAAAAGAATTAAACCTTAATCTTAAAAATGATTTGTTAGGCGAAAGGATAATTTCCACGCCTTCGCATTATGCGTATTTAAAAATATCGGAAGGATGCGATAATCCTTGTTCTTTCTGCGCAATTCCCCTAATGCGGGGAAAACACAAATCTTTTCCGATGGAAAAACTGATAAACGAATCGCGGTCATTGGTGGCTAACGGCGTTAAAGAGTTAATTATAATTGCTCAAGATACTACGGATTACGGAAAAGATATTTACGGGAAAAGAAAGCTTGCCGGACTTTTAAGAAAATTAAGCGAGATTGAAAATTTGGAGTGGATACGTTTGTTATACGCTTATCCTTCGCATTTTCCGGAAGATGTGATGGATGAAATATCCCAAAACCCGAAAATTTGTAATTATATCGATTTGCCTTTGCAACACATATCGGATAATGTTTTGAAATCGATGCGCAGAGGTATCACCAAAAATTCGACATTAAAATTAATCGAAAAATTAAGGAATAAAATTCCGGATTTAACTTTACGAACAACATTTATCGTCGGATATCCGAATGAGGGAGAAAAAGAATTCAATGAGTTGTATAATTTTATAGAGGAAACGGAATTCGATCGAATCGGTGTTTTTAAGTATTCGCAAGAAGACGATACGCACAGTTACGATTTGGGCGATCCGGTTCCCGACGAAATAAAAGAAGAGCGGTTAGCTTCTTTAATGGAACTGCAGAAGGAAATTTCTCTGAAAAAAAACAGAGAATTAATAGGAAAGGAGCTAAAAATTATCATTGACGAAGTTCGCGATAATTATTACATTGGAAGAAGCGAACGAGATACGCCCGAAGTAGACGGCGAAGTTTTAATCGATAAAAATAAATCAACTTTGCAAGAAGGTAAGTTTTACAAAGCTAAAATAATCGACGCCGGAGAATATGACCTTTACGCCGAAATACCTTCTTAGCGGGAGAAATAAAATGAAAAAATTAGTTTTGTTGTTATGTATTTTTTATGCTTCAATATCATTTGCTCAAGTGGAAGCTTCGAGGCACGAAACGATATTTAAACCCCGTTTTTATTTCGACATTGCAAATTATAAAAGCGATAAATTAGGAAAAACAAAAGTAGCGGTTTTTTTGGCGGTTCCTTATTCAAACATTCAATTTGTTAAATCCAACAAAGGATTTGAAGCAAATTATTTCTTAACCATTACTTTTTACGATGAAGACGAAAACATTGTAACCGAACGGACTTGGAAAGAAAAGGTTATAACTCCTCAATTCAACCGTACCATTTCCAGAACAAGTTCGAATTTGAGTTATAAAACGTTTGATCTTACTCCCGGCAAATATACTTTGGGTTGTTCAATAGAGGATAACGACTCCAAAAAGAATTTTCAGATTAAAACGCCCATTGAAGTGCTGAATTTCAAAGACAGTGTTGAAGTAAGCGATTTGGTATTGGCGGAAAAAATCGTTAGAACAAAAACCGGTGATAGAATTTTACCGAACATTTCCCAAATTGTTACTACGCGGGACTCAACGATTCTTTTCTTCTTCGAAGTTTATTCCGATAAAGACCGCACCGTTCAAATAGAATATTCGTTAAGAGACCAAAAGAAAAATCTGGTTGCCCGGAAAAGCAACACATTGAAATTAGACAAAGGCAAAAACGTTATTTATCAAAATTTTGAACATCAAAACTTTACGCTTGGCAATTACGATTTGCTTGTTCAAATAAAGAACGAGGAAGGGAAAAATATAAAAGGTATCGGAAAACGTTTTGTCTCCAAAATTTACGGATTCCCAAGCAACATTACCGATTTGGATAAGGCAATAGAACAAATGATATACATAGCTTCACATTCGGAAATTAACTACATAAATGAAGCAAAGACATACAAAGAAAAGCTTGCCAGGTTTATCTCATTTTGGAAGAAAAAAGACCCTTCGCCCAACACTCTTGAAAATGAAGTTTTAAACGAATATTTCCGCAGAGTGGCATATGCAAATGCACACTTCAAAAGTTATTACGAAGGTTGGAAAACGGATATGGGCATGATTTATATTACTCTCGGTCCGCCGAACCAAGTAGAACGCCAGCCGGTAGCAATAGATTCAAAACCTTACGAAGTTTGGCTTTATTACGATTTAAACAAAACATTCGTTTTTGTCGACAAAACAAATTTCGGCGATTATTATTTGGTAAACCCGATATTCGGCGATTGGTACAGATACAGACAATAAAAATTTAAAACCGGATGATACTTACTGTAACACTCAATCCTTTACTCGAACAGCGTTTTTCTTACGATACGGTAAAATGGGGTGCCGTAAACCGTAGTGCGGAATTACAGTTTGCCGCGGGCGGAAAAGGAATAAACGTAAGCAGGCAACTAAATAAACTTGGAATAAAAAATCTTTCAATGACTTTTCTCGGCGGTAACAACGGTAAAATTGTGCGTAAAATTTTGGATGAAGAAAAAATCAATTTCTCCGTTATCCCAACAAAATCGGAAACACGCACTGCAGCTTTGATTATTGAAAAAAAGAAAAAAAGGCTTTCCACATTTTTCGGACCGGATTCCGAAATTTCCGAAAAGGAAGCCGAACATTTCCTCGAAAAATTGGAAAAGGCAATAAAAAATTATTCGATTATCGTTTTCTCCGGGAGTTCACCTAATCAATTCACCGATAAAATTTTTCCGCGCGGAATCGAATTGGCAAAAAAATACGATAAAATTTCAGTTTTGGATACATACGGAAAACACTTAGCCGAATGCATAGAAAAAGAACCTACGGTTTACCACGGTAATGTTTCCGAAGTCTCGGCATCGCTCGGAATACCGCTAAAGACCGAAGAAGAAAAAATCGGATTCCTTGAATTTCTCTATTCCAAAAATATTAAACTCGGTTTTTTAACCGACGGCGCAAATACCGGTTATGCACATAAATTTAATTTTCACTATAAAATTGAAAATCCGAAAGTTACGGAAATAGACGGAACGGGAAGCGGCGATGCGTTTGTAGCCGGAATTGTTTACGGTCTTGCCAAATCAATGGTGTTCGACGATTTCACGAAATTCGCCGCATCACTCGGAGCGCTAAACGCTTCGCGCTGGGACGTTTGCAACTCCGGTCTGGAAGATGCGCAAAGTCTGTCCGCAAAAGTTTTGCTTTCCCCGATCGGCAAAAAAATGAAATTGATTGATGATTCGCCTACAGTTTAAATATCTCCTCATTTTTTTCTTTTTTGCATCAGTTATTCCGGCTCAAACCGTAAATCATATATCAATCGAAGGAACCCGCATTTTCGATAAGCAAACTTATCTTGATTGGTTGAAAATTAAAACCGTGGATAAAATTAAAAATCCCACAGCTTTAAACGATTCGCTTCGCAACCGGATTTCCAAATATCTTGCAGCCGAAGGTTATTACGATTTCGACATTAAAAAAATATCCCTTACACCGGCAAAGGATTCGGCAAATTTTACTCTTACTATTCAGATCGCAGAAAACGAACCGACATACATAAAACAAATAAAACTAAAAGCAGAAAACTTGGATGGAAATGATTCCCTAAATGTTTTGCCGGAATTGGAATCTTTAAAAGACAAAATTTTCAAAAAATCACTTGTGGAAAAATCCGTTGCCCGCGTATTAAATTATTACGAAGAAAACGGTTTTCCTTTCGCAAAGGTAAAAATTTATTCGGTTTCATTTTCATATGATTCCCTTACAAACAAATATTTTGCCGATATAATTTTCCGTATAGATAAAAATCGAATAAGTAAAATTGATAAAATTGAAATTAAAGGTAATACAAAAACAAAACCGGAAGTAATCATCAGGAATTTGAGAATCGAGCCCGGTGAAATTTATTCCGAAGAGAAAATAGCGGACATTCCGCGCAAATTAAACCGCTTGCAATTCTTTGAGAAAGTTGATAAACCACAGTTTTACTTTAACTCGAAGAACGAAGGAATTTTATTAATCAAAGTAAAAGAAAAACAAACAAATTTCTTTGACGGCATACTTGGATTTGTGCCCGGCAAAAACAAAAACGAAAAAGGATATTTCACCGGCTTCGTAAATGTTAATTTGCGCAATTTATTCGGAACGGGTCGTGCTTTCGCGGTTAAGTGGCTTCAGGAAAACAGGTTCTCGCAGGAATTGGAATTAAATTATCTTGAGCCTTGGATTTTCAATTATCCGTTCAATTTTGAAGCCGGTCTCTACCAACGCAAACAAGATACAACTTACATAAAAAGAAAAATTGAAGGCAGCATCGAATATCTTACTACGGAAAATATTTCCGCATCTGTTTTCGTAACAAGCGGTTCCACTTTTCCGATACTGAACGACGAAAATAAATTTACGGTTTTCAATTCATCTTCGCTTTCCACCGGCGTTAAATTAAGGATTGATACGCGGAATAATCCGCTTGCTCCGAAAAGCGGAATTTTATTTATAAACTCGTACGCTTTTACCGCAAAAAAGATTAATGGACCCGAGCAATTTTTAACTGAACAAACTCCAAAAGAAATTAATCTTCAACGTTTGGAATTGGATTTTGCTTTTTACTACGAATTTCTCCAAAATCAGGTTGCGCAACTTTCAGTTCACGGCAAAGAATTGCGGGGTAGCTCTTTTGAGATAAGCGACCTTTATAAATTCGGCGGCACCAACTCGATACGCGGTTACCGGGAAAAGCAATTTTCCGCAAACCGTATTTTGTGGTCGAATATCGAATACAGATATTTGATTTCCGAATTTTCTTATGCGTTTCTCTTCTTTGATATCGGCTATTATTTAAGAACCGAAAATCAATACTTAAAAACAGAAAAGGTTTCGGAAGTATTGAAGAGTTTCGGAATCGGTTTCAGTCTGGAATCCGCGTTAGGAATTTTGAACATCAGCTATGCGGTGCCGCAAGGTTCATCAATCGGTAAAGGATTGATTCACTTCGGAATATTGAATAACTTTTAGTTTGTTTTGTCAGCTTACAATTAAATTTACTAAATAAGGTTTTGATGAATTCCGGCAGAAAAGTTTTTGCGGTTTTTAAAATTATCAGACCCGCAAACGTTTTAATTACTTTTGTTACAATTTTTTTAGCGGGAGTAATTTGCGCGCCCGGAACTTTCCCGGCGGTAAAAATTTTACTCGCTTCCTTTTCCGGTGCATTTGTAGCCGCGGCAGGAAACGTAATTAACGATTATTTTGATGTTGAAATCGACAAAATAAACAGACCCGAAAGGGTAATTCCGCAAAACATTCTTACCAAAAAGGATGCTTTGATTTTATTTGCGGTTCTTAAATTTTTCGCATTCTTTCTTTCATTACAGATAAACTTGATTGCATTTGCAATTGTAATCGTAACAAGCATTTTGCTTTTTCTTTATTCATTAAAATTAAAGAGAATTGCGCTCATCGGTAATCTGACGGTAGCTTTTTTAACCGGCTTGGCATTCATTTACGGCGCCGTGGCGGTCGGGAATTGGTCGGGCGGAATTTTCCCTGCGTTATTCGCCTTTTTGGTTAATTTTGCCAGAGAAATTCTAAAAGATATAGAAGATATTGAAGGCGACGCCAAAATGGGAATAGCCACGTTCCCGATTAAAGCCGGAATTGCCAAAAGTAATTTTTTAATTTCAGCCACTTTAATATTACTGATTTTATTAACTCCGGTTCCCTATTTTATGAAAATTTATAATATTCAATATTTTATATTTGTGTTGATAATTGTCGACTCATTGTTTGTCTTTTTTCTAAAAGAGTTGAACAGTAAAGAAGAAAAGAAAAATTTGCGCAAACTCGGGAATCTGTTAAAAATCAACATGATATTGGGATTAACGGCAATTTACTTGGGCAGTAATCTTTTCGGATAAATCAATGAAAAAGTTCGATAATAAATTTCTAACGGATGAAATAAAATTAATTGCGGGCGTAGACGAAGCCGGGCGCGGTCCTTTGGCGGGACCTGTAGTAGCAGCGGCGGTAATTTTCGATCCCGGTTTTTATTTAGATGAAGTAAACGACTCAAAACAATTATCGCCCCGATTAAGAGAATCGGTTTTTCCGAAAATTCTGGACAATGCAATTTCTTACGGAATTGGTATTGTTGATAATTTGGAAATAGACGAAATAAATATCCTTCAAGCATCCCTTAAAGCAATGAAAATTGCCGTTTCCAAATTACAATATGAACCGGATTTAGTTTTAATTGACGGGAATAAATCATTCTTTTCCGAATTAAATACCAAAACCGTAGTTAAAGGAGATTCAAAATCTTTTGCAATTGCCGCGGCTTCCATAATTGCAAAAGTTACGCGCGACCGTCTTATGATTAAAGCTTCGAAAAAATTTCCCGAATACGGTTGGGAGAAAAATAAAGGCTACGGAACAAAACAACATATTTCCGCAATTCAAAAACATGGTATTACGCCTTTGCACAGAAAAAGTTTTTTAAGTAATATTTTAGCTACGTAAATATCCTTAATTGAAGATTAACCGACATGAGCAGATATAAAAAATCTTTCGGGGAAAAAGGCGAAGAGCTTGCAGCGGAATACTTGAAAAGTCTCGGATATGAAATTATACAAAGAAACTACCGGTTCGGTCACGGCGAAATCGATATAATCGCGAAAGACAAAGAAACGCTTGTTTTTGTGGAAGTGAAAACCCGGGAAAATCTTAAATTCGGTCCGCCCGAACTAGCGATAACCAAAAAGAAACAAAGGCAAATAAAAAAAATCGGCGAAGCATATTTGTACGAAAATAATATTTCCGATACTCAATGCAGAATAGACGTAATTGCAATTTTGATGGAACGCAACAAACAGCCCAAACTTAATCACATTATCAACGCATTTTAATTGTCACACGGATAAAATCTTATTTCTATAATCGTTATATTAGTGAATAATAAAATTTCATAAAAAATGAATTTACCGCGACTGTTAATAAAACGTAACCTTACATTTTCGGAATTTCTATATAATTTTTTCGCAACCATTTCCGGATTAACAATCTTCAACTTGCAATTTTTCAAAGAAGTTTTTCTTCCGCCGTATGAAATTCCGGAAATAAAAAAGCATATGAACGAGCTTGGAGTAAAAACTTTTCCCATTGTAAGCGTTACCGGTTTGATTATCGGTTTGGTAATGGCAATGCAAAGTTTACCGGTTTTTATGAGATTCGGCGCTACCGATTATTTGCCCGGTACCGTTGCATTGTCGGTCGTGAGAGAATTAGGTCCTGTTATAACAGCTTTAATTTTTGCGGGAAGAGTCAGTTCCGGTATCGGAGCGGAGCTCGGTTCGATGAGAGTTACCGAACAAATCGACGCCATGGAAGTTTCGGGAATTAATCCGTTCAAATATTTGGTGGTTACCAGAATCATCGCAACTACATTTACATTACCTTTATTAACCGTTTACGTTATTGCAATCGCACTATTCGGAAGCTTTTTCGCAATCACTATCGAACAAGGAACGAATTTCGAATATTACAAAAACGCCGTTATCGATATGCTGCAATTCAGCGATTTTATTCCCGGAATTGCCAAAACGTTTGTTTTCGGTTACATAGTAGGACTTGTAGGCGCGTACAAAGGATATACAGCGGAAGGCGGAACAGAAGGCGTCGGTAAAGCTTCCACAACTTCGGTTGTGCTTTCTTCCTTATTGATATTGCTTTTCGATACAATTTTAGTAAAAATTACTTTGTGGTTATGGCCGACGTAAACATAATCAGAATAGAAAATTTAACTAAGCGATTCGACGATTTTACGGTATTGGACAATGTTTCCATTAATGTTAAAGAAGGCGAAAATCTTATTGTTTTCGGACGAAGCGGTACGGGTAAAAGTGTTTTGCTGAAATGCACAATCGGTTTGCTGAAACCCGACGGCGGTAATATTTTTATTAAAGACAAAAACATTCTTGAACTTTCCACTAAGGAATTGAATAAAGTGCGCAAACATACAAGTTTCCTTTTTCAAAGCGCGGCGCTTTACGATTCCATGACCGTCCGCGAAAACTTGGAATTCCCTTTGAGAAAAGGCGGCTACAACTTAACGGAAGAAGAAATAGAAGAACGGGTATATAAAAATTTGGAACTCGTATCCTTGGTTGAAGCAATAGACAAAATGCCTTCGGAGCTTTCCGGTGGAATGAGAAAACGGATTGGGCTTGCCCGGGCAATAATTACCGAACCGGAAATTATGTTTTACGACGAGCCGACCACCGGACTCGATCCGATAACATCGAAGGAAATAAGCGAATTGATTATTAACTTGCAGAAACAATTGAATATGACGTCCATTGTTGTTACCCACGATTTAATTTGCGCAAAGATTATTGCCGACCGTGCAATATTTCTTAAAGATGCAAAAGTTGCTTACGAAGGAACTTTGGACGAATTGATTCACTCTAAAGATAAATTTTTACAGAACTTTTTCAGCGTTGATTTAATAAATGCTTAAAGGAAAAAATTATGTTTAAACATTTGGAAGGCGCCCGCCTCGGTATTTTTATTTTTCTCGGAACGGTATTGTTCGTTGTTGCAATTTTCATGATTGGCAGCAAGAAATCGATTTTTGTTAAAACATACACCGTAAAAACTTATTTCTCCGATGTGCAAGGACTGAAAACCGGAGCCGCCGTACGTTTAAGCGGAATCAACGTTGGTAGCGTGCAAAGTATAAAATTAACGGGCGATTCCGCCAGCGTTGTCGAAGTAACAATGAGCATCGATAAAGAACTAAGCAAATTTATACGCCTTGATAGCGAAGCCTCAATAGAAACGGAAGGTTTAATCGGCAGCAAAATAGTTGCCATTACACCCGGTTCACCAAATCTAGCGGAAATTGAAAACGGCGGAATTATTAAATCCAAAGCTCCGGTGAACTTCGGGAAAATAATCGAAGAAACACAAGGGATAATGGCTTACACAAAAGAAATCACGAAAAACTTTTCCGAAATAGTTGAAAAAGTTAATAAAGGTAACGGAACGCTTGGCAAAATTGTTAACGACGACGACCTTTATTATGCAAGTGTGGACATTATCAGAACTGCGGATACAACGTTAACCGCATTAACCGAACAATTCGACAAAGTTTCGGATATTATTCTGAAAATGGGAGAAGGCACTTACAGTATTTTGGCAAATGTGGACAGCGTAACACTGGATGTTAAAAAATTAATTACTCACGTTGAAAAGGGCGAAGGCGTTTTAGGAGCGCTTATCTCCGACAGAAGCGCCTATGATTCAATCAAAACCGTAATTAATAAACTGGCGAACACGATGGAAGCCGCACGGCTTGGAACCGAAGCATTTTGGGAAAACATGGAAGCTTTGAAGCATAATTGGTTATTTAAAAGCTACTTCGAAGAAAGGGGTTATTGGGACAGACCAAAATACGAAAAAGAATTGGACGAAAAACTAAAACAGCTTAAAGAACAAGAAGAAAAAATCGATAAAAAATTAAAAGAACTTAAAGCCCTCGAAGAAAAATTATCTTCGCTTCAACGGGAAACTACGGGGGAATAACTCTCGAGCTGAGATGTCAGCTGGAGTAATTTAGTACCGCAACCTTATTAAAAAGTGTGTTTCACTTTTAGCCGGTTACAATGAACCCATTCGGCACGTCCCTTCTTTTTTGATTACCGAAGAATTACAACATATTCTGAAATTTTTACTATCTTTTTTGTTTGCACTAAAAATCTTTTACAATGGAAGCTAAGCGAAGAAAATATTCAAAAGATAAAATTTTAATAAAGGGCGCAAGGGAACACAACCTAAAAAACCTCGATGTTGAAATACCCAAAAACAGCCTTGTTGTTTTTACCGGTGTAAGCGGAAGCGGTAAATCATCCCTTGTTTTCGATACACTTTATGCCGAAGGTCAGCGCAGATTTGTGGAAAGTCTTTCGTCCTACGCCCGTCAATTTCTCGAAAGGATGAACAAACCCGATGTGGATTACATATCCGGAATTTCTCCCGCCGTTGCGATAGAACAAAAAGCGGGAGTAAAAAATCCGCGTTCAACCGTTGGCACAACTACTGAAATTTACGATTACCTCCGGTTGCTTTTTGCCCGCATAGGTAAAACAATTTGTTTTAATTGCGGAAAAGAAGTAACAAAAGACACGGTCGGTACGATTTCCGAATTCCTGGAAAAATTTGAAGAAGGCAGAAAATTTTATCTCGGTTTTCCAATCCACGCACATCCCGATAGAACAATTGAGGAAGAGCTTTCATTACTAAAGCAAAGAGGATTTTTCAGGATATTTTATAAAGGTAAATTAATTAATTTAAACGAACCGGAAGATATTCCAGAAAAGAAAGAAGAAATAACTGTTATAGTTGACCGTTTCAAAATTCATAAAGAGCGCGTCAGGGAAACCCTTGCCGATTCGATAGAAACAACATTCAAAGAAGGAGAAGGTAAAGTAAGGATAATAGATTTTGAAACTAGCGAGCAATATGATTTTACAAATTCTTACGAATGTTGCGGAATAAAATACGAAGAGCCCGAACCGAGATTTTTTTCGTTCAATAATCCTTTCGGCGCTTGCCCGGTTTGCCAAGGTTTCGGAAGGACAATTGGTTACGATATGAACCTTGTTGTGCCTAATCCCAATTTATCTATATTGGAAGGTGCAATCGCACCATGGCGAACCGTGAAGTTTAGCAAATATCTACGGGATTTAATAAGAGTCGCAAAAAACAAAAAAATACCGCTCGATGTTCCCTTTAAAAAATTAACGGAAGAACAAGTAAAATTAATTAAAGAAGGCTTTGACGGTTTTGCCGGTATCGACGGTTATTTTGCAAAACTAGAACAAAAAACTTACAAAATGCATATCCGTATTTTGCTGAGTAAATACAGAGGGTATACAACTTGTTCGGCTTGTAAAGGTTCGCGGTTAAGACGGGAAGCCCTGCAGGTGAAAATTAACGGTAAGTCGATTCATGATATTGTGAAATTATCCATTGAAGATGCCCGGGAATTTTTTAATAACATTAAATTGACAGAGTACGAACTGGAAATTGGGAGTAATATTTTAAAAGAAATACGGAACCGTTTAAACTTTTTATATAACGTGGGATTGGGATATTTAACACTCGACCGTTTAAGCAACACGCTCTCCGGCGGAGAATCCCAAAGGATTAATCTCGCAACATCGCTGGGCGCGGCATTAATCGGCACGCTTTACGTTCTGGACGAACCGAGTATCGGACTTCACCCGCGGGATAACAGCAGACTGATAAAAATATTGAAATCGCTACGTGACTTAGGTAATACCGTTGTGGTTGTTGAACACGATGCCGAAATGATTAGGGAAGCCGATATGATTTTTGATATGGGTCCCGCCGCGGGAATAAACGGCGGTGAAATAATCGCTTCGGGAACTATTGCGGATATTTTACAATCAGAAAATTCGTTAACGGGTAAATACCTTTCCGGCAAAATGGAAATTCCGGTTCCGGAAAAACGGAACACAAAAAAAACCAAATCCATTTTAATCAATGGCGCTCGCGAACATAATCTAAAAAATATCGACGTTGAATTTCCGCTTAACAAGTTTGTGGTGGTAACCGGGGTTAGCGGTTCGGGCAAAAGCACTTTGGTTCATGATATTCTCTACGGCGGAATTGCAAAGAATATGGGACTAGCGCCCAAGCGTGTCGGTAAATACGATTCAATAGACGGAATAAAATATATTTCCGATGTTGAAATTGTTGACCAATCGCCTATAGGTAAATCCCCGCGTTCCAATCCTATTAGTTACGTCAAAGGCTTCGAAGCAATCAGGGAACTGTTTGCTTCCACTCCGCAGGCTAGAATGAAAGGATACAGACCCGGTTACTTTTCTTTTAACGTTCCCGGTGGAAGATGCGAAACTTGTCAAGGCGAAGGTTATGTAAAAATCGAAATGCAATTTTTAGCCGACCTGTATTTGGAATGCGAAGATTGTAACGGAACAAGATACAAAAAGGAAACACGCGAGATAACTTACCGCGGTAAAAACATCGTGGATGTTTTAAATTTAACGGTGGACGAAGCAATCGAATTTTTCGACAATAACCCGAATGTTTTGAAATATTTGCAAGTACTAGCCGATGTGGGACTCGGTTACATTAAACTCGGGCAACCTTCCAATACGCTTTCCGGCGGCGAAGCCCAAAGGATTAAACTCGCAAAACATTTAATTGCTAAAAAGAAAAAGAAAAACACATTATTTATTTTCGACGAGCCGACTACCGGCTTGCATTTCGACGATATAAAAAAATTGCTTAAAAGCTTTAACGCATTGCTGGAAACGGGTAATTCTCTGGTAATAATCGAACATAATTTGGATGTTATAAAATGCGCCGATTATATAATCGATTTGGGACCCGAAGCGGGTGATAAAGGCGGTAGAATTGTAGCTACCGGCACACCCGAAGAAATAGCCCGAAATAAAAAATCGATTACCGGTAAATATTTGCGGAAGGTATTAAATTAATTTTTAACTTTTAACAAAAATCTTTTTCCGTTCAGCTCAACCAAAATCTCATTAAATTTTTCCATCGCTGAAATACGGTAAACGTTAATTCCCCTTTTCGCAATCGGTCTCTTAACCAAATTAAAATTACCGTTTGCTTTGGAAAATATTTTTATTTCTTCGTCTCGCGGCGACCTGACAATAATTTGATATTCATCCTTCGTTTTTAACATTAACGGTTTGCCTGCACCAAACGTAAATTTGCTTAACAAAGGATTGACAATTTTCACTTCGTTTACAAAACATTCCAACGGTTTCCAAAACCGGTTAAGCGGTTGAACCTTAACATAATAAACCGAACTGTTTAATAAATTTTTTCTAATCTCCACACTGTCAGTATTCCGGTTTAATAAATTCACAGATTCGAAGCCGGGTTTGACCCCATCTTGCAAGGAAATTAAAATTGCCCTCACATAATTTTTTACGCTGTCGGGAATTTCCCATTTTATACTGATTTTATTTTGTTTAATTCCCGCTCCGGTGAACCTAATAAATATTTTTTTATCAAGTTCAAATCCCGCTACATTTCTTTGCGGTAAAGCAACTTCAGAATAATTCCGGAATTTCAAATCCTTAATATTTTCAAAACGGAAGAACGCCGCCCCGGAAATTCTTTTTCTGCGGGTTATTTTAATTATTTCATCAATCTGATTTTTAACATCATTTTTATAAGCAGCAATTCCGGCAATAAGATTCACTTCCCCTTTTATTTTCAACCATTCGTCAAGCACATCTTCAAATTTCGGTTGCTCTTGTAAATTCCAATAGATTTGCGGAACCAGGTAATCCACTATTCCCCTCTTTGCCCATTCCTCCGCATCCTGGTAAACCTCGCCGTAGCCTTCCATTCCTCTAAACTTTTCCGAATTTTTATTTATACCAACCGGTGTAACACCCACTTCAACAAAGGGCTTTATTTTTTTTACTTCATAAAATATTTCCTCGAGAAGTTTTGTGATGTTTTGCCTTTTTATTTCAGCCGTTGATTTGTTCACGCCGTATTTTTCCCAATTCGTTATACTGTTTGAATACCTTAAGAAATCAAGGTGAACGCCGTCAACATCATAATTCCGGACCAACTCACTTATAAGTTTAACAACATAATTCCGGGCTTCCGGCAATGCAGGATTCATCCAATATGAAGTAACACCTTCTTCTTCCGTTTTGTAAAGCCAGGCGGGATGTTTGTTCAACAAATGCTTTTGCGAAACCGGTTTCTTTTTAAACCGGGAGCTGAAAACCTTCAACACATTCACCCAAGCATGTATTTCCAAATTTCTTTCGCGGGCAAGTTTAACAGCATATTGAAGCGGGTCGAACTTTTGTTCCAGATTGTTTCGGGTTAAAAAGGGTGAATAATCTTCGTAGGAAGAGCGGAACATTACATATCCGTTCCCTCTTACTTGAAAGTAAACCGTATTAAGATTTTTCGCTTTAACCGAATCGAAAATTTCACGGAGAGAGACTTTTTGCCGGGTGGAATCCAAACTGCGTGGCCAATCCAATCCGTAATTTGTGGCAATCCATACCGCTCTTGTTTCGTAATTAATTTGAGCTATCAGCGGAATGCTAATGAAAATAAAGATTAAGAAAGATTTCATATCTCTAAACGAAAAACTCCGAACCACTTCTCATAGCTTTCAAGACTTGTTGTTTCTCCGCTTCCACATCCAATAAAATATTCCCGAAATCTTTCAGCAACACAAACCGGATTTTATTCAACCGGTTCTTTTTATCAATATGCATTGCTTTATAAAGCCGGTTAAAATCGGGCGAAGGCAATGAAATATAATTGCGGAACTTGTCAAGTAACTTTAAATATTCGCGTAATTGATTTTCGCTTATCAAATTTAATTCAGCGGAAAGATAAAAAGACATAGCTAAACCCGCAACAACAGCTTGCCCGTGTTTTATTTTATGTTTATAAACCGATTCGATTGCATGCGCGAAAGTATGCCCGAGATTTAATACTTTTCTCAATCCGCTTTCCTTTTCGTCCTCTTCAACGACGCACCTTTTGTAGTTAACGGATTCCGAAATCACTTTGTTCAGAACGGCATTATTCAGATTGATAATTTTATCGAAGTTTCGCAGAAAGTAATCGTAAAATGTTTTATTTGTTAAGAATGAGTATTTGGCAATTTCTCCCATTCCGCAAATTATTTCTTCTCTGTTTAATGTGCGAAGAAAATTCAAATCACAAAAGACCGCCCGCGGTTGGTGAAAAGCTCCGATAATATTTTTTGCCGTATCGAGATTAATTCCGGTTTTTCCGCCGACCGAACTATCAACCATTGCCAAAAGCGTAGTGGGAATTTGGATATAATCGACTCCGCGCATGTAAGTAGCAGCGGCAAATCCCGTAACATCTCCTATTATACCACCGCCAAGCGCAATAACCAAGCAATCCCTTCCGCAATTTGCTCTCATCATTTTACGGTGTATCCGGGTCAATGTATCGTAAGTTTTATTTTTTTCGGTTGCGGAAATTAATATTTTACTCTTTTTATTTTTAATTTTTGAAAATAACCCGTCGATTATACCGGAATTGAGCTTGTACATTTTTTTATCGATAACAAAAAATAATTGTCTCTCAGGGAAATCGGACTTTAGCTTTGCCGGAAAATGATTAAATACGTTTTTCCCGATTACCACTTCGTACGGCTTCGGTTTAACATTTACGGAAACTTTATTCATAAATAAATCTCTTAATTAATTTTGCTAATTTATCAACTGTAATTCCAACCGGTCTGTTATCCGTATCCAAAATTATATCGGCTTTGTTGTAATATTTTTCTCTTTTTTCAAGTAAATCGTTTATTCGCTTTATAAAATCTTCGGGAGCGCTTTCCCCTAAAACCAAATCTCTGAAAAGCGGGCGGTCAATTTTGTTTTTAATTCTTTTATAAATCATCTCGGGCGTTGCCCTCAAGTAAATTATTTTGCCGGTTTTTTGCATCAACTCAATATTTTTTTCCGAAGCAATGGTTCCACCGCCCAAAGCTATTATTACTTCATCAAGTTGTGAATACTTTCGTAAAAATTCATTTTCTATTTGTCTGAATTTTTCTTCCCCGAGTTCGTTAAAGATTTCAACGATAGTTTTGCCGTATTCTTCTTCAATCGATTTATCAAGATCGTAAAAATCCCATCCCAAAACATTTGCAAGAATGGGACCGATTGTACTTTTTCCGCTCGTCATAAATCCGGTTATGTAAAATCGTTTTGTCATTCTATAATTTAATGCATTGAAAATTCAAAAAGTTGTTCGGAATATATAAAATTATTCAGAAAGGTAAATCGAAATTAAAGGCAAAACCGAGCGTGAACGTAACGCCGTTAATGTTTATGCGGGTATCAAAATCGGATAGGTCGACTTTATAAAGTTGACCGTTGTAGTTTACTATTTCTTTGGAATATCTGCTTGTTACCACTACTTCGGGATCTCGGAATCTCATTTCGAAACGGGAAGAAAAATAATCCGTTATCATATAATCGGCGCCTACCAAAACTTGAATTCCGTATGCAAATTTCTGTTTAACTTTTATCAGCCTCGCATCACCGAAATTCCGGACATGTTTCCCTAAGTAATAACCGAAACCACCGCCCATAAAAAATTTAAAATCATCTGTAGAGAACGGTAAATAATAATATCCCGAAAGTTCAACCGGTATCACTTCAAATCCGTCATCAACAATAAATCTAGGATCCGTAAGATTTCTACCCAATTCTGTTTTTTTAATAAACTCAACCCTTAGCCCGATTAATATCGATTCGGAAATTTTATAACGGACTTCCCCGGCATAACTAAAAATATCGTGAAAAGGTACATTCGATTCTTTGAGAATTACACTTGTAGAATTAGGAAATAAAAACATTTTTCCGACGTTCGTATAACTATAAGATGCGGAAACGGAAAAATCCCGGATTCCGTTTTGAGAATAAACATGACTATATGACAAAAGAATAATCAAAAAAATAATGAATCTTTTATTGTTTTTATTTTTTTTCGACATTAAACATTAACCGGTTTTGCGTGAATGCGTTAATATATAAAAGAGAAACGTGAAATTCTATGCAGAAACAGATATAAAAAAACCCCTCGGGCGGAGGGGTTTAATTTATTACTTCGCAAAACTTTATCTATAAAACATATAACGGTTATCCACAATATCCGCTTCTTCTTTTAATTTTTTAATCCACTCGCTGAAAAAGCGGGCTTTCTTTTGCTTAAGTAAATTATCCCGTAAGAATTTCTTTTGAAGGGAATACATAGTAGAATCGAATTTCGTTCGCTGTGTAACTTTAATCAAGTAACTACCGATATTACTTTTAATAGGGTCTGAAACTTTACCGATTTCTGCCGTTAAAGCATAATTGATAAATGCATAATCCCTGCCGACTCCGGGAATGGTACCCGTTGCCGTAAAGTCCTTAACGTTACTTACCCTCGCTTTCGGATAATATGTTTTAACCATGGTAACGTCTCCGTTATCACCGCCAATTTTTTTCTTGGCATCCGCAGCCATTTCGAGAGTTTTTTCTATTTTCTTTTCTTTTTTCAGCTTTCTCGAAATCTGGGTTTTTACTTCTTCCAATGGTTTATATCCGGCAGGTAAAATTTCGGAAATCATCGCAACAACATATCCGGCGGGAACTTTATAAACATCGCTAACGTCTCCCACACCGTTTTCAAAGGTGAATTTCAACAGTGCCTTGCTGTTTCCTATTCCCGGTATGGAACGGGCGTCTTCGGTAAAAGGTAAAGATTCAACCACTTTATATTTCATCAATTTTGCTTCGTTTTCAAAATCATTTTTTTGTGCAAGATAAGCAAAATCCTTTGCCGCATTATAAATTTCGTCAAGCGTAGTGGCTGAAGGTTTGATTTGATTTACTATTTTTTCAATTACATATTTATTATTTGTTCTTCCCGTAACCTTTATTACATGATAACCGAATTGAGTTCTAACAGGTTTTAAAATTTCTCCTATTCTGCCTTTGAACGCAACACGTTCGAATTCCGGTACCATCAACCCTTTTGAAAACCAACCCAAGTCACCGCCAAAACGCGATGTACCGTCATCCGATTTTTCACGGGCAAGCTCTTCGAAATTGGCACCCTTTTTAAGTTCATTATAAATTTCATAAATTTTCTTTTTTGCTTCGTCTTCATTATTATCTTTTACCTTAACTAAAATATGGGAAGCACGTACAACCGGTTCTTTGCTTTTAACTTTCTTGACCAAACGGTAAACAACATAACCTTCGTCGGTCAACACCGGACCAACAACCGTACCGGGTTTAGCTTTATACAACAAGTTTGCCGCTTCTTCCGGCAACTCATCTAATGCAACCGTTTGTTGCGCATAAGGTTTATCGGAATAAATTTCAACGTAAGTTTTGAATGTACCGGTATCGTTTTGCAATTTGGAAACTATTGCTTCCAAATTTTTTCTGATGTACATCGAATCATCCGCCGAAGGTTGTTTTTTGAAGAGGACGTATTTTAATTTTCTTCGTTCTTCTAATTTGTAATCCTCTTTATGCTCATCGTAATAATTTTGAATTTCGTCATCCGAAACGGAAACTAGGGAATCCGGAACAATTAAAAAGCTGAACAAAGCCCAATCGGCGCTAATTTTAATATTTTGATCGATAAATTTTCTTTTAATTTCACCTTCCGAAACAATGACCGAAGCTGCCAGATAATCTTGAAGTTTTTGTTGAAGCAATTGTTGACGTATTAAATTTTCCGCTTCAATCATTGCTTGTTTATTTTTCGGATCCATAATAGCGGCATCGTAAGCTTCGCGGTTGAAATTGCCTGTGGAATCTATGAAATATTGTTTCAATATTTGAGGCGGATTAGGTCCTTTAATCGCATCAACTATTTCCTGATCAGTAACTGTAATACCGTATTCTTTCATTTTCTCGTCAATCAGTTTTTGAGTTACCAACGCATCCCAAACTTGATCTCTAAAAGCGTCCATTTGGTCTTCGCTTATATCTTTTCCGGTCTGAGCAACTTGATTTTTCCGGTATTGTTCAACCATTTTGGCAAAATCTTGATAAGTTATCTCTTCACCGTTTATCTCTCCAACTATATTATTGTTGGCTCTAGCCAATGTTGTTATTTTAGAGTCGGACAAAACCATAAAAAGCACAAACAATCCGCCCACCGATAAAATAAACCAAGGAGCTAAACTCCGCATCTTAGCCATCATACCCATATTAAAACATTCCTCCTGTGTTACTTTATTTCTTTAAAAAGTTTAAGACTCTAAAATTAGACAGACAAAGCGTGAAAATCAATCTATTTTATAATAAACATTACATTTGGGAATTTTGCGCGACCCGTAAAAACTTTCAATATTTATCATATTTAATTTGCAAGTATGTGTTCCGTTACTTAATTTTTAGTTCAATTTAGTGTTACCTTATGCAAAATTAAATAACGGTTTAATTATGCCTTCAATAACTCACACCTGGTTACCTTTAATTTATCTGTACGGCGTCGGCGGAATTTTCTTTTTAATCGGTATGATAATAATAAAGAAAAGCGGCGCACTTAATTTGCAAAGGAAACGGCACCGTTACTGGTACAGAGTTTTGATTCTCGGTTACTTTTATTTTGTAGCCATTCATACTTTTTTCACACTAATCGCAATTTATTGGTGATATATGGAAACACATGCTCAAAATATTCATCAAACGTTTCACAGTATAGGTTCATCAACCGATTGGATTGTAATGGTTGTGTACTTCCTTTTCGTAATGTTTTTCGGAAGTTATTTCGGGAAGTATAACAGAAGTACAAAAGACTTCTTTTTCGGCGGAAGAAGATTTGCCTGGTGGTTAATTGCATTTTCCATTGTTGCAACCGGTGTAGGGAGTCACAGTTTTATAAAATATTCGGCAAAAGGGTTCCAATACGGTTTTTCCTCAACAATGACGTACATAAACGATTGGTTTTTCATTCCCTTTTTCCTTTTCGGTTGGTTACCTATTATTGTTTATACCCGCATTCAATCTATTCCCGAATATTTTGAAAAGAGATTCAGTCCTTCGGCAAGATTTCTTGCAACAATCTTACTTTTATTTTACATGATCGGTTACATCGGGATAGGGTTTTTAACGCTCGGCAAAGCCGCAATGCCCATGCTGCCGCAAAGCTTTAATATTTTCGGGATGGAATTTCATACAACATTAATGGGCGTAATTATTGTTATCGCCGTGATAACCGGGATTTACATTACCTTCGGCGGACAAACGGCGGTTATATTCACCGATTTACTACAAGGATTCATTCTGCTATTTGCCGGTTTCCTTTTATTCTTTTTGGGAATCTCTTACGTGGGCGGTTTAGATACTTTTTGGAATTTACTCCCCACTGAATGGAAATTACCTCTTGCGGATTTTAATAAACCACCGGATTTTAACTTCGTGGGGATATTTTGGCAAGACGGTGTTGCGGGCTCCGTAGGATTTTTGTTTATGAACATGGGATTGATTATGCGGTTTATGGCGACGAAAAGCGTTGACGAAGGAAGAAAAGCTGCTGCGTTTAATATTTTGTTTATGCTTCCGCTTTCCGCAATTGTAGTGGGAAATGCCGGTTGGATAGGGAAAGCAATTTCCGTTGCACATCCCGATATTGTTCCGCCTAATACTTCTCCCGATCAAATTTTTGTAGTTGTTGCAAACATAGTAGCAACACCGGGTGTTTTCGGTTTTATAATGGCTGCGCTTACGGCTGCTCTTATGTCAACGGTTGATACATTAATTAACGCAACGGCTGCAATTTACATTAACGATATTCACCGACCTATCAAGCAATTTTTAAAAATAAAAGAAAAGACGCAACGCGAAACCGACAAGAAAGAATTAGCTGCGGCAAGATGGTCTTCAATCATTGTTACGGCATTAGGCGTAGTATCGGTTTTGGCATTCAAAAGTTTCCCGACCGTTTACGAAGCGCACGGTTATTTTCACTCAACACTCACTCCGCCTTTGGTAGTAGCAATATTTCTTGGAATATTCTGGAAAAGATTCACTCCGGCAGCGGTGATTACAACTTTTATCGGCGGTGTTGCTTTGATGATTTTGGGCGCTGAGTATCCTAATTACTTAATTGCACCTTTCGACCATGGGATTAAAATGAATCCGGTACACCCGTATTCTTACATAAGAGCACTTTACAATTTGGTAGTTTGTTCCGTAATCGGAGTGGGAGTTACTTACGCGGACGTAAAGATAATGAACTTTGTTAACCGTTTGAGAAAAAACGGAAATCACAAACAAATTGTTATAGCATTTACAGCTATTGCGGTTCTTCTTTTTGTGTTTATTGTACTTAACTTATTCAGCCTTTCAGTTCTTCTTGCATTTGAAGTTGTTTTGGTTGTACTCGTTGCAATTGTATCTTATTACTACATTGATTACGATCCCGAAGCACAAACAACAGGATTAACAGTATGGTCGATTAGAAAAGCTAAAGAAATGTTCAAAGGAAGAAAGCTTAACGAAGAAGAAGGCGAAAAAGTGCTGGTAAACTGGAAATTGAAAAAAGAAGAAGACGGTACGATTAACTTTTCCAAGCGGGATATGGAAAGGATGAAAGCACAACCCGGAGATCTTGTTTACATTAGCGATAAAAGAAAATGGCTCGGCGGATTAAAATCAATCCATTCGGTTTACGGTGAACCGCATGATGAAGACGGGGTTGTTTATATAAGCGAAGAAGATTTGAAAAACGGTGTATTTATAGAAGGCATTCAACTTGAAGCCGAAAAGGAAATGTAAAAAACTCTACTCAAAATATTTGATACAAAGGGCTCTTGGGAGCCCTTTTTTGATTATTATTTTTATAAAACAATATCTATCCGGCTTTAACAAAAACACAGGTTGCTTAAGCAAAGCAATAACGGAACTTATCTGTAGATTTTTTCTTTGTAAACAATACAACTATCATAATCACAATAAAATACATATTCGTTTCCGGTGAGTCCGGTCATTTCCAAGTGAATTGTATAATTACACATACAGCGGCATAGATTTTCCGCGGTATCGGCAACGGTCACATAAATGGTATCCGAATTAATCTTGTAGTCCGTTACGAATCTGTTGGAATCCGGACAACAATTACCCATTACGCAAAAATCGATTTTTAAAGTATCGTTAAAACTGTACGAAAAACATGAATCAGGAACTGCGTATTTAGCCAAATGATGATTGATGCAACCTCCCAACTGATAAGCTTTGAACGAAATTCCATTTTCACCCGGGGTGATGGAGTCTTCGTTATTGCAAGAAAGGTTCAAAAGAGTTAAAAGAATTATGAAGAAAAAAGAACCGAATTTAATTCCAGTTTTCATTTTACCTCCCGGAAAACTTAGTGAACTACGGCTAATCTATTTCAAAATATTTCAGTTCTTTTAATAGCAGGAAGTTGCAGTAAGTTATTTTATAATTTAAACTTCACATTATAAAATAATAACTTTTGAAAATTTGTCAAGGAAAAATTATTTGACCTACATTGTGGGGCGGTAAATAAAAAATGTGATTACTCGAACTTAAACTTAAAAGGTGGTATGAAAAAACTTCAATCGCCCACTTCTTGGAATCTATTTGTCATTCCCGAATATTTTTCCCGCAATTTTTCCACAACGATCGGCGGCACAAAATCTTTAATATTTCCGTCGAATTGGGCAAGGTTTCGTATAATCGTGGAATTTAAATAAGTATATTTTTCATTCGGCATAAGGAAAATGGTTTTTAGCGAACCGTTTAATCTTCTGTTCATCAATGCCATTTGGAATTCAAATTCAAAATCACTGATTGCACGCAAGCCTCTAATAATTCCCACAGCGCCGATTTCTTGCGCATGATCCACAACCAAACCACCGAAACTATCCACAAAAACATTGGGAATATCCTTCAAACTTATTTCCAACATTTCAATTCTTTCTTTCACCGTAAATAACGGCGTTTTAGACGGGTTCTTTGCAACGGTTACGACAACTTCGTCGAACAGCTCGGTTGCTCTTTTAATTACATCTATATGTCCGTTCGTAACAGGATCGAATGTGCCGGGGTAAATTACTCTTTTCATAATTCTCCCAATTTTCTTTAGCTATATCTTGATTTCCAATATAATAAAAATACAAGAAAATTAATCATTGGTTAATTTATAAATTAAGCTGTCGCCCAATTGTTTAAATGGTACGGTTCCGAAATTTGCAACATCCTTTTCTTTTGTTTGAACCGAACGTTCAATCAAAAAAATTCCGCCGGGGACAAGAAAACCGTTGTCCAAAATATTTTTTGCAACGATGTGAATATCATCTTTAAAAAAAGGCGGATCGGCAAATATTAAATCGTATTGCTCATGATTTTTCATTTTAGAAAACCGGACGGCGGGAAGTTTAAATATTTTGGTTTTATCGCCGGCGTTTAACATGGAGATATTTTGCTGTAATACTTTAACAACGGAAAAATTTTTCTCCACGAAATGAACTTCCGCCGCTCCCCTGCTCAATGCCTCTAACCCTAGCGAACCCGAACCCGCATAAATATCGCACATTAAAATTCCCTCGAAATCAATGATATTATTCAGATAGTTAAAGATCGCCTCTTTGGTTTTGTCGGTTGTCGGCCGGGTTAACTTTGCCGGGGGATTTTTTAATATTCTGCCTTTATATTTTCCGGCAATAATTCTCATTCGCTAAATCAATCTCATTGCCATTCCGGTCGGCGCTGCAAAATTAAAATAACTTTGAGTGGCAAACGCGTTATCTTTAATTCTTTGGTTTAACTTAAGCAATTTGAAAGGATTGACGGTATTAAAGTAAACACCGTTTTCCCGGTTTAACTCTTCTATAATATTTTGTTGAAGCCCGTCGCCGAAGATATAATAATCGGAGAAATCCGTTTTTTCGAAATGTTTTGCTTTCAGTTCATTTACAACATTGTATATGTGTTCTTTACTCCCTTCGTTTCCGGTAAATACTTTATAAAAAACGGGCACGTGGTTTTTGACGAAAGTAACGGCAAAATAATTTTTATTCAAAAACACGGAAACGTAATTCTTTTTACCCGGTTCGCTCAGGTAAGGTAAAAGAATCAATCCGGCAATTACCGAGTTGTCAACGTATTTAAGCAAAAGATTATTCCTAAAACAAAATTTGTGAATTGTCTGTAAAATTTTTCTTTCGACAGCGAAAAAAAACAATTCGTTAGATTCATCGCCGAGAGTAAATTTATCGATTACGAAATCATCGGGATTGTCATTAGGGAACAACACTCCGAATTCCCATTTCAGATGTGTCTCCAAATCTTTGGAGATTAAATTCGGGTCGTATGGAATTTTAGCCGACTTGAAAAAAAATGCCGGCAAAGCGAACGATACGATGTCGGTTTTTAAATTTTTCCTCGCAATAATTTTATCGTATGCATCTTGCAATGCGGTTAGTAATTTGGAAGAAGAGATTTGTGCGTCAATTTCAAACGGAAAAGGTTCCTCATCGATGTTTTCGATAAGGAACCTTCCATCGTTAAAATCTATTTCAACCAACTGCAATTTTCGGGAAGATATACTGAAACCGGCGTGATTAACAAACACGGATCGGATTCCCTTTTATTCCCACGAAGCAGTATTTTTCAACGCATCGTTATCAAGCGAACCGATAGTTCCATAGCCATCGGGGTCTTCAACGTAATATCTCGTTCCGATTACAATGTTAGTATCTATTTTTGAAATTTTACCGGTTCTAAAGTTGATTACAGTATCGATTGACGTTGTTGTATCGACTTGCAAAATATACAAGCTATGTGTTTTCGGAGTGAATTTAATCGAATCCGGAATAAACTCACCTACGGTTAATTTCTTAAACGGATTGGTTGATTTTCCGGTTATTGTATCAACGCCCGTCATTACGGCGGCAACGGTGGAATCCGTTTTGATGAACATTATTAAGCTGTCCAAATCATCCGTATATCTTTTATGTTGTTTTTGCCAAAGAATTTCGGCTTGCCTTATATTATCCATTCTAAGTCTGGATTCGGTTCTATAATAATTTTCTTTTTCGATGTAATTTGTCGGGTCTATTATAGCGACTTTGATTAGGATATAGGTCAATATTGCTATAACAACATAAAGTGCAGCATGAATATACCAAGGTTCGGACCGTTTTGTCATTTTACCTCCAAGAGTTGAAAATGCAATTTTTAATCTATTATAATAAACTTCTCAAATTTAGCTAATTTTTTCTTTCCGATTCCCTTAATTTTAAGCAAATCGTTTACGGATTTAAATTTTCCATGTAAGTTACGAAATTCAATAATTTTTTGTGCGGTTTTTCTTCCTATACCGGGTAATTTTATCAGAGCATCCAAATCGGCAGAATTTACCCGGATTTTTTCTCCCGCAGTTAATTTTTTCTTCTTTTTAAATTTTTCCTTACTAAAATCTGAAAGTTCTTGTTCAGAATCAACAATTTTTTCTTTATTTATTAATTTTTGTTTTACGGTTTTATTAATTTCGAGTAAAAGACTGTCCCCTCCCGCAAAACTTAACTTTTGCTCATTCGGTAAAACATTATGATATTTTGTGTAATAAGCAATTATTCCGCCGGCGAGCGAGACCGTTAAAAAAGAAATTACGGAAAACTCGGTTAGTGTTAATCCGAATTTACGCGATATTTCGTTAAAGAGTTTAATGGCCTTACTTTTCTTTTTAGTTTACCTTGGCGGTTGAATATTTGGCATTCTGCTCAATTCTTTCAACAATTCTTTTTCTCTTGAATTTATTTTCTTCGGAACATAAACATTTACTTTAACAAGTTGATCTCCGGCGCCGTGACTATGCAAATGCGGAATCCCCTTTTCGCGCATCTTCAGATATTTTCCGGGCTGCAAGCCGGGCTCAATTTTTAATTTTGCCCGTCCGGTTAAGGTCGGAACTTCCACTTCCGTTCCCAGCACCAAATCGGGATAACTCAAATATAAATTGTAAATGATGTTATCTTCTTCCCTTGTAAAATACGGGTGCGGCAACTCTCTGAAAATCACGATGATATCGCCGGACGGACCGCCGTTTTTGCCGGCATTGCCTTCGCCGCGTAACGTCATATAACTGTTATCGGTTACCCCGGGCGGAACGTTGATGTTTATCATCGCTTCGGTATAAATCCTTCCTTCGCCTTTACATTTTTTACACGGATCGGAAATTACTTTTCCCGTTCCGTTACAGTTTTTACACGGCGCTATGTTTACAAATTGTCCGAAGATTGATCTTGACACTTGTCTTACTTCACCCGAGCCGCCGCAAACCTGACAAGTTTTAAATGCTGAAGGACCGCTGGCGCCGGTACCGCCGCAAACGTCGCAAACCTCATATCTTTTAAGTTTTACTTTTTTGGTTGTTCCTTTGGCAATTTCTTCCAAAGTCAATTTTAATGTAATTCTTAAATCGGAGCCCGGCGTTCCCGTTGCCGTTCTTTGTGAAGAATATCCTCCCGTTCTTCCTCCGCCGAAGAAATCATCGAATATCGATCCACCGCCGCCGAAAGAGCCTCCGAAAATATCGGAGAAATGACTGAAGATATCGTTAATATCCGTAAATCCGTGGAAACTCGGATCACCTTTCAAGCCGCCGTGACCGAATTTATCGTATTTGGCTCTTTTATCCGGATCGCTCAAAACTTCGTAAGCTTCGGCAGCTTCTTTAAATTTTTCCTCCGCTTCTTTATCGCCCGGATTTCTATCGGGATGATATTTCATTGCCAATTTTCTGTATGCTTTTTTAATTTCATCTTGCGATGCGTCTTTCGAAACTCCCAAAACTTCATAATAATCTCTTTTTGCCATAATCTCCTTTTACTCCTTTTCGCTTAATTTGATTCCTCTCCGTTCCCTTCGCTTCCGGGTGTTTCGGAGTTATCTTCGCTTACAATAACTTTAGCGTGCTTCAAAACTTTGTCTTTATAAATATATCCGGGTTCTATTTCGGAAATAACGGTATGCGGCGGAACTCCTTCCACATTTTGCTGCATCAAAGCTTCGTGGTAATTGTAATCGAATTGTTTGTCTTTCGTCTCGATTTTTTTTACGCCGATTTCTTCCAAAGTTTTTCTGAATTTTTCGGCAACCATTTTCAATCCTTCTTTGATTGATTCTACGTTATCGGTCTCGGCAATATGCTCTAACGAACGGTTAAGGTCGTCGTAAACCGGAATAATTTTTAACAGAACCGATTCAGCGGCATATTCGATTAAATTCAATTGATCTTTTTCGGTACGCCGTTTGTAATTTTCGAATTCGGCAATTTTCCTTAAAAGTGAATCTTTCAATTCCTCGTTTTGTTTTTCGAGTTCTTCAACTTTTTCCAAAACAACATCTAATTCTTTTTTTATAGCTTCCAGTTCTTTTTTACTCCTTGTGCTTTTCTTTTCTTTTTTTGTTTTATGTTCTTCTTTTTCTTGGGCTTTTTTGTTTTCTTCATTCATCGTATTCTTTTTCTCCTTCATTTTTTCCCCCGTTAATTATTTCTTTGTAATGCTTTGGATAGTAACTCGGCTACGTAAATAACCGAAGCTACGGCTTTGGAATATTCCATCCGTTTCGGACCTACAATTCCGATACTTCCGGCAAGATCGCCGATTTTGTACTCTTTTACAATCAGACTGTAATCATTCAGTTTCCGGTCTTTTAACTCGCTTCCGATTGAAACCAAAACATCACCTTTTTGCATCTTTAACTGATCATCCATTATATGAATTATTACATCCTTATCTTCAATTAGTTCTATAATACTGTGCAAATGTTCATGCTCTTCGAATTCCGGATGTTGCAAAATATGCTTTGCGCCGGTAATTATCGATTTTTCGTATTCTTTCACATCGGTAAAGATTTCATCCACGGATGCAAGAAAAACTCTGATAATCGGTTTATATTCCGATTTATAATCTTTTATCCTTTTTCTGAACGATTTTCTGATTTCCGAAAAAGTAAGTCCCGCAAGTCTCTCGTTTAACAATTGTTGAATCGAAGTTAATTTTTTCTGATCGATCTCGGAATTAATTTCCAGCGTTATGGTTTTAACGAGACCGGAGCTTACCGTCAACACAACTAATATTCTTTTAGAAGATAAACTTACCAGTTGAATTTTCTCGAGTTTAGCTTTGTCGAATTTCGGATAAGTAACACACGCAAGCTGTTTGGTAATATCGCTTAAAATGGTAGAAGTAACCCTCAGCAATTCATCCGTTTCTTTTGAAGTAGATGAAATGCTTGTTTCGATTAAATTTTTAACGGACGGCGATAACCGCGGGGTTCCCATTAATGAATCGACATAATATCTATAACCTTTATCCGTGGGCACTCTGCCGGCGGAAGTATGCGGATGACCAAGATAACCCGATTCTTCCAAATCCGCCATTATATTTCTTATCGTTGCCGAAGAATACCCAAGGTTATATTTTTTCGAAATCACGCGCGAACCCACGGGATTAGCCGTAAGAATAAATTGGTGGATTACATACCGTAATACGGCTTTTTCCCTTTCCGTTAATTCGTTCAAACTCATATCTTCCAATAAACTTAATTTTTCCGTTACAATTTTAAAATTTACCAAAAAAAAGAATATTTTACCTACTATACGATGCTTTACACTCCGTTTCGTTCCTTAATTTCAGCCGTTCCCTCTTACAAAAAAAGTATGATTTTGTTTCATTGCATTTTGTGGGTATACATTGTTTAACTATTTGTAAAAATATGTTATTTTACCGGATAGAAAATTAATCGGGGATAAATTGAGCGAATCTTACAAAAATGCCGGTGTTGACCTAAACGCCGGGGATGAAACCGTAGAAAGAATTAAGAAACATATTAAATCCACTTTTAACGAAAACGTTCTGGCGGGAATAGGCCACTTCGGAGCATTTTATGAATTGAATACTTCCGGCTATAAAAACCCCGTGCTTGTATCAAGCGTAGACGGAGTCGGCACTAAACTCAAAATCGCAATAGAAATGAATGTTCACGATACTATCGGTCAGGATTTGGTAAACCATTGCGTAAACGATATAGCCGTTTGCGGCGCCAAACCCCTTTATTTTATGGATTATTTGGCATTCGGAAAATTATACCCTTCAACAGCGGAAGCGATTATCAAGGGATTTTCAATCGCATGTAGGGAAAACGGAATTTCGTTAATAGGCGGCGAGACGGCGGAAATGCCGGGAGTTTATGCGGAAACGGATTACGATATTTCCGGAACAATTGTAGGGATCGTGGAAAAGGAAAAAATTTTGGACGGCAAAAACGTTAAGAGCGGAGATATTTTGATCGGTTTTAAATCAAACGGACTTCACACGAACGGATATTCGCTCGCAAGAAAAGTTTTACTTGAGAAGTTCGCTCTTGATGATACGCCGGAAGGTCTGAACATATCTCTCGGGAAAGAACTTTTACGTGTTCACAAATCTTATTTGAAATTAATTCAAGAATTACGCTCTCAAGGCATTGTAAAAGCCTTTTCGCATATTACGGGCGGCGGAATTTTAGGAAATACCGCTCGGGTTGTTCCGGAACATTTATCGATTAATATCGATTGGAACTCTTGGGAACAACCACCTATTTTCAAGTTAATACAAAATACGGGAAATATTTCCGGCGATGAAATGAGACGCGTATTTAATTTGGGAATCGGATTAATTGCCATTTGCGATAAAGAGTATGTGGATGAAGTTGTTTCCGTTTCCAACCAATTAAACGAAGAAAGTTTTATCATCGGCGAAATCGGATAAAACGGCATGAAAAATTTGCTGAAAATTTTCTTAATCGGGATATTAATTTCCGCATGCGACGGCGGAATTCAACCCGGAATGGAAGAACCAGGTTTCAGCGGAACTATTTATTTTATCGGCGAATGGCCAGACAGCGTAAAACGGACGCATATTGTCTTATTCAAAGAACCGTTGTTGGATACTTCCGATTTCAGCGCGGAAAATTTACAATACGTTAGCAACGAAATTCCTTACGGCGTTAGAGAATACAAATACACAACGCTAAACAATTCACTCTTCGGCGTTATAAAACCCGGCGAATACGGTTACCTTGCCGTTGCACAATCCACTCTTGAAACAATTTCGCTGAAACGGGAAGACTGGACAATTGCGGGATTGTATTATAATCCCGGAGATTCCACAAAACCGGGAAGACTGATAATTCCGGAAAACACATTCTTGCGAAACATTAATATCGTTTGCGATTTTAATCATCCGCCCGTTCAACCGCCCGGAGGGAAATAAAATGAAAACCGGAATGAAAATACTTTTTATTTTCCTTTTCGCGCTTCCCGTTGTTGCTTACGCTCAAAAAGGAAGCATAAACGGAAAAGTAACGGATAAAAACGGAGAACCGTTAATAGGCGTAAATATACTTCTCGAAAACACCAACATTGGAACGGCAACGGATGCGGAAGGAAAATTTATATTAAAATCAATCCCTTACGGTAAATACAATCTAATCGCATCCATGATTGGTTACAAAAAGTTCACAAAAAAAATAGAACTGAATAAAAAAATAATTTCCTTGAATATTGTATTGTACGAAACCACAATCTCTTTTGACGAAGTAGTGGTTACCGCCGGAAAACATTCACAGAAAATTTCGGATTTGCCCGTCAGCGCCGCGGTAATTTCGCCGTATTTTATTTCAAAGAAAAATTTCATCAAAATGGACGATGTGTTGAGATATGCACCCGGCGTGAACGTTATACTCGATCAAGTAAGCATTCGCGGATCGAGCGGTTACAGTAGGGGCGCGGGAACACGTGTGCTTGTAGCAATCGACGGGATACCGGCTTTTACCGGCGATACGGGCGAAATCATTTGGGAATTGGTTCCGATAAGCGATTTAAACCGCGTGGAAATAATTAAAGGAGCAGCCAGTTCGCTTTACGGCTCCAGCGCAATCGGCGGTGTGATAAACATAATCACAAAAGATATTCCAACTAAACCGGTAACAATGATTAAAAGCCAATTGGGAATTTACGATAAACCTTTTCACAAAGAATGGGATTGGTCGGATAAATACAGAACGTTCAACAACTTCACAATAAGTCATTCCAATAAATTCGGTAATTTGGGAATAGCGGTTTCGCTTACCCGTTACGAAGATATGAGCTACAGAATGAACGATTGGCAGAACCGTTATTCGGGATATTTCAAAGGATTATATAAATTTTCCGGATCGTCATCACTTTCTTTTATGGCAACCGGTTTTTACCGCGATAAAGCAACATTCGACTATTGGAAAAATTCAAGGGAAGCTTTAATTCCTTCGCAAAACCAAATCGGGAATATAGTTCACTCGGAAAGGTTTTTGTTCGGTTCCATCTTCAAAAATAAATTTACGAATAGATTTAACTTAACCGTTAAATCGAGTTTATACCGATCTTTCTGGAAAGATAAATCGGAAAGCAGTAATTTCTCCGGTTCGAATCAATACAGAATTGAAGGAATTACAAATTACAAAGTCACCGGAAAATTATTTTTGGTTTCCGGCGGTGAATTGAATTACGGAACGGTCAACTCGAATATTTTCGGGGATAGAAACTCAACCGCGTTTGCGTTTTATTCGCAAGCGGAATACAAACTTTCCGGTCATCTAAAACTTTCAGCCGGTGCGCGTTTCGATTATAACAAACTACACAATCTATCGCCGGAGTTTTCCTTATCTCCTAAATTGGGCGCAAATTATAAATTAAATCCGAGCACAATTTTAAGAGCAAACATCGGTAAAGGATTCAGAGCTCCCACGCTTGCCGAAACATTTACATCAACAATTACAAGCGGCATAAAAGTAAAGCCCAATCCGGAATTAAAATCGGAAACAAACTACAACTTCGAAATTGGAATAAATAAAAACATCGGTAGAAATATTAATTTGGATTTGGCTCTGTTCAACAACGAATTTTATGATATGATTGAACCCGCTATAGATATTACGGACGGACAAGTAACTTTCAACAACCTAACGCGCGCAAGGATTACCGGAGCGGAAATTGTAAGCCAATTCGATTTTCCGGAAATAAATTTCACTTCAACGGTTAATTATACTTTTCTTTTAACGAAAGATTTGAATAAAAACAAACCTTTAAAATACCGCCCCAAACATACGGCTAACATAAGCGCGGAATACTCTCCCGCTTCTTTTACTTTCGGATTGGACTTCAGGTATTGGAGTCGCGTTGAAGAAATTGATATGGAACTAGTCGATTTGGGATTAGTTCCCAACGGCGACGAACGCGTTCCGGTTTACGTGCTTGATTTAAGAGCCGGATACAATTTCTTTTCGCTCGGTTTCCCCGCAAATTTGTTTCTTACCGCAAACAACGTTTTAAATTACAATTACGTTGAAATGATTGGCAACATTTCACCCATAAGAAATATTTCGTTAAATTTAGAACTAATATTTTAATCTCAATTCAGTATCAAAGGAAACTTTATGTTTGTTGATTCTCATGCTCATCTTTTCTATCCTAATTTTAACGGGGAAGTCGATCAAGTAATAGAAAGAGCCAAAACCGCAGGTGTGGATTACATTTTAGTTCCCGCAACCGATCTCGCATCTTCGGCACAGGCAATAGATTTAGCCGAACAATACGATATGGTTTACGCGGCAGTGGGTGTTCATCCACACGATACTAACGAGTGGGAAGATTCACTCATTCCCAAACTTGAAGAAATTGCCAAACACCCGAAAGTTGTTGCCATCGGTGAAATAGGTCTTGATTATTACTATGACTTTTCCCCGAAAGAAAAACAAATTCATGCTTTCAAAATGCAAATCGATTTGGCGTTAAAACTCAATAAGCCCATAATTGTACATAACCGTCAATCCGATGAAGATATTATGAGTATTATCAGAGAATATAAAGACACAAAACTTAAAGCCCATTTCCATTGCTTTGCGGGAAATGCGGACGAAGCAAAAGAGTTGATAGCGATGCGCCATTTTGTTTCTTTTACTGGAAATATTACTTTCAAAAAAGCAGACGACATAAGAAAGATTGTAAAACAACTAAGCGTTGAAGATATGCTTTTGGAAACCGATTCCCCGTTTCTTACTCCCGTTCCGTATCGCGGGAAACGGAATGAACCGTCGTATGTTACTTTTATTGCCGAAAAACTTGCGGAATTACATAATTTAAGGATAGAAGATGTGGCAAGAACAACTTCATACAATGCGTACCGTTTATACGGCATTGGGAAGAAACCACCTTTAAGTTTTACTTATCAAATCGGAAATTCCCTTTACATCAACGTTACAAACCGTTGTAATGCCGATTGTGTTTTTTGCGACAGAAAAGGCGAAGCTGTAATTAGCGGTTATAATTTGAAGATGGATAAATCTCAAGAACCGCCGGCTTCAAAATATATTGAAGAAATCGGCGATCCCACAAAATATAAGGAAATTGTGTTTTGCGGTTACGGCGAACCTACAATCCGTTGGGAAGTTGTTAAAGAAATTGCAAAATATGTAAAAGAACACGGCGGCAAAACGAGACTAAACACAGACGGACACGGGAATTATATTAACAAAAGGGATATAACTCCGGAACTTAAAGGATTAATCGATACCGTTTCCATAAGCTTAAATTCGACCGATCCGCAACAATACGCAAAATTGATGAGAGTCGACCCCAAACTTCATCAAGAGATGCTCGACTTTGCAAAGAAATCCAAAAAGTATTCAAAAGTTATTATGACAATCGTAGGAATGAACGAGGTTGATACGGAAAAAGCTAAAAAATTCGTTACCGAAGAACTTGGCGTAGAATTCAGGGAACGGGTCTATTTCTAAATAAATTTCAGAGGGGTTACAAATATGAAAAAGTTCTTGCTTTGGTTATTTCTCTGCATAACCTTAAACGTAACCGCTCAAAATGAAAATGTAATCAATCAAATTGAAGAAATTCTTTCCGATGATTTTTTTGAATCGACAAACATTTCCATCGATATTTACGATTTAACCGCAAACAAACCGGTTTATAAAAAAAACGAAAAACTTTTAATGCATCCCGCATCAAATATGAAAATCCTTACGAGTACAGCGGCTTTGCTGGCTTTGGACAGTTCATTTACATTTAAAACATCTGCGTATTATTCCGGACTTTTAATGGATTCGATTTGTTACGGCGATTTATACATAGTTGGCGGCGGCGATCCCGATTTCACTACCGAAGATTTGGATTCGCTAATTAAATCGATAAAAGAATTCGGAATAAGCGAAATCAGAGGGAATCTTTACGGCGACGTTTCTCTTTTCGATTCTTTGTTTTGGGGCAACGGTTGGATGTGGGACGACGATCCGAGCACCGATTTTCCGTATATGACACCGTTGATTATTAACGATGCCGCAGTGAAAATTGCTTACGAGCCGAACTTAATTGACAAACCGGTTGTGGTTAAAACCATTCCCGAATCAAAATTTTTCGATATTGAAAATACGTCGGTTACGATTATCGAAGATACATCGGATTTAACAATAACAAGGGATTGGATAAACCGCAATAACACAATTATCGTAAAAGGCACGCTTTCATATAAAGCCGAACCCGATACGGTATCGCTTAATTTGGTTCATCCCGAAAAATATTTTCTTACTTTAACCGAAGAGAGCTTGAGACGAAATAATATCGCTTTCGAAGGATTTCTTGATACTGCGACGATGCCTTATTTTACTCACCCCATTGCAACATTCGAGAGAAGTTTGGATTCAGTTTTAATAAACTTGAATAAAGAAAGCGACAACCTTAGCGCCGAAATGTTGTTGAGAGCTCTTGCCTACACTTATTTCGGCAAACCGGCTAAAGCCGAAAACGGATTGAAATTAATTGACAGTTTGGTAATAATGATTGGCTTGGATCCGGATGATTATAAATTTGCGGACGGTTCGGGTGTTTCGAGATATAATTTGGTTACAACCGAATTAATTTTAGAAGTATTAAAATTCATTTATTACAACTATCCGGAAAAATATAAACTTTTATACGAATCGTTTCCCGTTGCGGGCGTGGACGGAACTTTAGAAAAAAGAATGACCAATTCTACTTCTTTCAATAATGTGCATGCAAAAACCGGTTCGCTTAGCGGCGTCAGCTCTCTTTCTGGTTATCTCACTACTAAAAACAACCATCAGCTTGCATTCTCGATTTTCATTCAAAATTTTATCGAAAGTTCGAAAGTGCCGCATATAATTCAAGATAAAATATGTGATATATTAACATCTTCAACAATTAAATAAAATGGAAAATTTCAAAAAATTTATTATTAAATCCGAACCCTTTAATACGGAATTATTAAGCGGAATTCTTTGGGAACTCGATATTCTCGGAATTGAAGAAGAAGACGATTTTATTTCCGTTTATTGTAAACAAGAATCTCAATTAACAAAAGAAAAAGTAGCTTCGACTCTTTCAAAACTGAAAAAAGAAAATTTGTTGGAATCATTTCAAATTGCGGAAGAAGAAGTAGAGAATAAAAATTGGAACGAGGAATGGGAAAGGAAACAGGAGATAATTAAAATCCCGCCGCGAATTGTAATCCGCCCTTCTTTCAAAGAGTACTCACCTGCAAACGACGAAATAGTGATAATTATAAATCCCCAAATGTCATTCGGTACCGGGAGACACGAAACAACGAGACTAATGTTGGAATTATTACAGAAATACACTCGTCCGGATGATGAAGTTTTGGACGTTGGAAGCGGTACGGGAATTTTGGGAATAGCTGCGGCAAAAATGGGTGCGGGTCGAGTTCTGGCAATTGATAATGATGAATGGTGTTATATCAATGGTGTTGAAAATGCTAAAATTAACGGTGTTTCCGAAAAAGTAGTAATACAGCATTCGGAAATCGCTTCCGTTTCCAACCAAAAATTCGATTTGGTTTTGGCAAACATCAATAAAAACATTTTACTATCGATACAAAAAGAACTCGCCCGCACTGTAAAAGATAACACAGGCAGATTAATTCTTTCGGGAATATTGAATTCCGATGAAAAAGAATTAATCGCAACCTTTGAAAACCTATCGTTTAACTTACTCGAAACAAAAAGATTAAACGAATGGTCTGCATTAGTTTTCGAAAAACGAAATTAAGAAGCCAGTTTATTCAACAATTTCAGTAATTGCTTCAATTCGTTATCGGACAATTTGCTTGTAAAACTTTGTAAAGTTTTAACATGCTCTGGGAAAAGTTTCTCGAATTTTTGTTTTCCTTTAGGAGTAATTTCCGCGTTAATAACTCTGCGGTCTTCCTTCGAAGGATTTCTTCTTACGAGATCTTCCTTTTCCAAATTGTCGATAACACATGTGATATTTGCACCGGTCACATGCATTTGCTCGCTAATTCTTTTCAAAGGAATACTTCCCTTTTCAGTTAGAATTTCAAGAACGCTAAATTGGGGACTTGTAAGCTTATGAGCATATACTTGTTGAGAGTGAGCTCTCTTAAGTACTTCGTAAGCTTTGTTCATTGTTTCCCACAATTCAAGCGCTGCTTGAGCTTTTGTTTGTTTAGCCATGTTTCTTTCTCCCTTCCATTAGTTAAGAAATAAGCCTAATTGATATTTGTGGTTTTTGTAGTCGGGCATTATAGCCTCCACTAGTTTCCAAAAATTATTTGAATGATTCATCTCTTTCAGGTGGCACAATTCGTGCACAACTACATAATCAATAATTTTACTGTTAAAATACATAAGTTTATAATTAAAAGAAAGGGTTCCGTTGCTGGAACAACTTCCCCATCTGCTTTTTTGAGCCCTAATTATGACTTTATTGTATAAAAATCCGAATTTACCGGCAAAATATTCAACCCTTTTAGGAATGTATTCTTTTGCTTTACCCTTCAACCAAGTATTATACAGTTCCCTAATATTTTTATCTTTACTAGACTTTAATAATAATAATTTGTCGTTAAATATCAAAGCTGGTTTTACTAATTCCCTATCGTCTGTTTTAACTTCCAACTCGTTACCTAAAAAATAAAACTTTTGTAGTTTATTCTGAATATTTTGGTAATTTTTGAGTATAGATTCTTTTTTATTGAACATTAGTTCTTCGGCGCGGGAAATACTGACGAATCTTGGCACTATTAATTGTATTTCACCGTCCAAGTTTATTTTCAGTCTAACATATTTGGCTCTGTTGCTCTTTTTAACCGAATATGTTATTTTAGCGCCGTTTATGTTAACACATTTATTATTCAATTATTACGATATAGTAAAATACAAGTTTGAAATTAAATTTAACTCTTTTAATTTGAAAGTTCAAGAAGAAACATTATATTTATAAACAATTTTTGAGACTGGAAAAATTGACTGATATTCTACAAAAATTAAATAAATTCAACGCTTTTCACGGTTTACAGTCCGAAAAACCCCTTAAAACACCGAATTTGATGAGTTTTGCAATCGAAATTGAACCAATAAATTTTTATTGTTTGACCCGGGACTTAAACAAAAAAAACGATTTTTTTTATTGGAGCATTGCCGAACAACAAATCACTTTTCTTGCCTACAATCCTATCTATAATATAAAAGTAAACGGAGAGCAGAGGGTTGAATTAACGGGCGAGCAAATTAACTCCCTAAAAGAAAATTTTATTAAAAACTGGGAAGAATATGATTTAACCGATATTCCGCTGTTTTTCGGTGGACTTAAATTCGCTCCCAACCAAAAAAGCGAAGTATGGAAAGACTTTTCGGATTCGGATTGGTTTATCCCAAGATTTTTATTCTTGAATAAAAACGGTAAATATTACTTAATTGTAAATTATTTTTACAACGAGATTGGTGAAAGCGGTTTCGAAAATGAATTGCGCGAGATATTGAATACGATAGAAAACTGTAAAACTTACTCCACAGCTAACGTATTAAACAACGTAAGCATAATAAATTACAAAGAGCATAACAGTTGGAACGAAAAAGTTTTATTGGCGCTCGAAAATATTTCCAAAGGGGCAATCAAAAAAATTGTGCTTTCCCGCGAAGTTGAATGGGATTTATCCGGTTCGATTAATTTAAGTTCCATTCTTAAAATTTTAGGCGAACGATATCCCAAGTGTTACGTTTTTGCTTTCAAAAGAAACGATTCAATTTTTTTCGGTGCTTCCCCCGAAAAGTTGGCGAAAATTTCAAAAGGATGGATTGAAGCCGATGCTCTCGCCGGTTCTATCTCAAGAGGGAAAACGGATGAAGAGGATAAACGTTTGGAATCCGAATTACTCAACAGCAAAAAAAATCTGCATGAGCAATACGCAGTAGTTGAATTTATAACTTCTTCTTTGGAAAAAATTTCCGATGAAATAATTTATAACGAACAACCCGTTATCCGCAAACTGCCGAACATTCAGCATTTATGGACTCCGATACGGGCGAAGATAAAAAATAAAATGCCGTTGTTTTCAATTTTAAAAGAGCTTCATCCAACGCCGGCAATTTGCGGCGCACCTTGGATGAATGCGTTAAAATCGATTACGGAAATGGAAGAGCACGACAGAGGCTTGTATGCCGGAATAGTCGGTTGGTTAAGTTTTGAAAACGAAGCGGAATTTGCCGTTGCAATCAGAACGGCACTTTACAAAGAGAAGAAGATCTTCGCTTACGCAGGCTGCGGAATTGTAGAAGGCTCCGAACCGCAAGAAGAATTTAACGAGACCGAACTGAAATTAAAACCGATTAAAAATCTCTTCGTTCATGAAAATTCCTATCAATCGCAATAGCTTATGGTCGGAACTGTTTGTCGATCAACTCACCGAAAACGGAATTAAGTATGCGTGCATTTCACCGGGGTCGCGAAACACACCGTTAACATTGGCTTTTGCGGGTAATAAAAAAATTAAAACATTCGTTAATCCCGACGAACGTTCTTCCGGCTTTTTCGCTTTGGGACTTGCGGAAAAAATTTCCGGACCGGTTGTTCTGGTTACAACATCGGGAACCGCAGTTGCGGAACTTTATCCTGCAATCATAGAAGCTTACCAACGCAGAATACCTTTAATTGTTTGCACAGCCGACAGACCGCCGGAATTGCAAAACTGCGGCGCCAACCAAACAATTAATCAAAAAAATATTTACAGAAATCACATCCGTAAATTTTTCGATGCCGGTTTACCTTCGTTAAATTTTGCAAAGCTCGAAAAAATTAAACAAATAGCAGTCGATGCGGTTGCAATCAGTAAACACGTCAATCGCGGTCCGGTCCATATAAATTTTCCTTTCAGAAAACCGTTGGAACCGGAAAGTTACACGGACTTTATAGATTCCAATTTATTGAAAAAAATAAAATCGAAAAAAATCCGGAAAGCCTTTACAGGCAATGCAAAACCGCACTCCAAAGAAATTAATAATATTGTTCAAACAATTAAGAAAAGCCCCGAAGGTTTAATTCTCTGCGGTTGGGATATGTTCGACGAAGATTTCCCCAAGTTATTAAACATGTTTTCTCGACTCACGGGTTATCCTGTAATTGCCGATGGAATTTCAGGTTTGAGATTCGGAAAGATCAGCAGACATAATTTAATTGTGAACGCCAGCGCGTTTTTACATTCGGAAGCATTTAACTTTCTGCTCGATACAAAAACCATCTTTATGTTCGGCAGCGCGCCTACTTCCAATATCATGCTTGACTTTATTAAAAAATCGCATGCGCAAAAATTTTTGATTAACGAATACGGCGATTATAAAGATCCTTCCAAAACTGCGGAAAAAATTATCCCGTTGAATCCTTCGGTGTTTTTAAAAGAAATAATTGCCCGACTACAAAAATCCGGTAACCCGATTAATAATTCTTGGAGAAAGAAAATTAACCGTTTCGATGCGGCTACAGAAAAAATTAAAAAACACAAAATCCTAAATGCCGCTTTTCCTTTCGAGGGCAGAATCATTCCCGAAGTGATTAAAATTATTCCATCTAATTCCAATTTGGTAATTTCCAACAGCATGCCCGTAAGGGATTTGGATTATTTCGCTTCACATTCCCGGAAAAAAATTAACGTTTATACAAACCGCGGTGCCAGCGGAATAGACGGGATTATTTCCACGGCAGCAGGAATTGCAGTCTCTTCCAAACGCCCAACATATTTGGTGATTGGCGATTTGGCTTTTTTACATGATGCAAACGGAATGAATATTTTACGTAACTATAAAATTCCACTCGTAATAATTTTAATAAACAACAACGGCGGCGGAATTTTCAGAATGCTTCCGGTTGCAAAAAATCGAGCTCATTTTACCGAATATTTTCAAACTCCGCAATCGGTAAACTTTAGTTCCCTTACAGATGCTTACGGCGGCATTTTCCGCAGAATTAAAAGCTGGAGAGCTTTTGAAAAATTACCGGACGAAAAATCATCGGGGAATTTTACAGTTTACGAAATTAAAACCGATGCCGAAAAATCGGTTGAACACCGGAGAAAATATTGGGAAACCGTTAAAAAAGAAATTAACTCGCAGCTTTGAATGATTTTACGATTCGATAAAATCAAGTTCCACATTCTTACAGACAAAGAAAAAGCAAAAGGTAAAACGCCTGTTGTTTTTCTTCACGGTTTTACGGGCAGTTCCGAAGAATGGCAGCCGCTGTTCAGTAAAATCAGTCCGGAATTTTTTCCACTCGCAATTGATTTAATCGGTCACGGTAAAAGCTCTTCACCGGAGGAAATCAATTTTTATTCTGTTGAATCCATTACCAACCATATTATGCAAATATTTAATTATTTAGAATTTAACAAAGTGATTTTGGTCGGATATTCGATGGGCGGGCGTGCCGCCTTATCTTTTGCGGTAAGATTTCCGGATAAGATTGAAAAACTAATACTTGAAAGCTCGACAGCGGGAATAGAAAATGAAGACGAAAGAAAACAGCGTCAAATAAGCGATAACAAACTCGCCGGATTAATTTTGCGTGATGGAATCGAAAAATTTACGGAGTATTGGCTATCGCTTCCATTATTCGAATCGTTAAAAAATATTTCCGCAAACGATTACGAAAAATTGAGGTTGCGAAAACTCCGGAACAATCCGGTTGGGTTATCGAATATGTTGAAAGGTTTCGGAACTGGAATAATGCCGCCCTTGTGGAAGAATCTGAAAGATTTAAGATTTCCTGTTCTGTTAATTACCGGTTCATTAGACGAAAAATTTACGCGCATTAACAGAAGAATGAAAAAATTATTACCTTCCGCACAACATAAAATAATTGAAGGAGCCGGACATAACGTTCATATAGAAAAATCTGAGGATTTTATTATTTTGGTAAACGAATTTTTATCAAAAAACAGCAAGAGAGAAATATGAGTTTCAATTGGCAAAAAGCAAAAGATTACCAAGATATCATTTACGAAAAAATGGAAGGCATCGCAAAAGTTACAATAAACAGACCGGAAGTAAGAAACGCGTTCCGACCCGAAACAGTTTGGGAAATGTATGATGCATTTTCGGACGCTCGCGAAGACCCGGAAATCGGCGTGGTTCTTTTAACCGGTAAAGGTCCGGCAAAGGACGGAAAATATGCTTTCTGTTCCGGCGGCGACCAGAAAATACGGGGAGATAAAGGTTACGTCGGAAAAGACGGCGTGCCGCGGCTTAATGTATTGGACTTGCAAAAACTAATACGCAGTATGCCTAAACCCGTAATTGCACTTGTAGCCGGTTATGCAATCGGCGGCGGTCATGTTCTGCACGTTGTATGCGATTTAACAATTGCCGCAGATAATGCAATCTTTGGGCAAACCGGACCCAAAGTGGGAAGCTTCGACGGCGGCTTCGGAGCAAGTTATCTGGCAAGAATCGTGGGACAAAAGAAAGCGAGGGAAATTTGGTATCTGTGCCGACAATACAACGCTCAAGAAGCTTATGAAATGGGTTTGGTAAACAAAGTTGTTCCCGTGGAAGAACTTGAAAAAGAAGGCGTGCAATGGGCGAAAGAAATTTTGGAAAAAAGTCCGCTCGCAATCCGTTTACTTAAATCGGCATTTAACGCGGAGCTCGACGGTCAAGCGGGAATACAAGAACTTGCAGGAAATGCCACATTGCTTTATTACATGAGCGAAGAAGCTCAAGAAGGCAAAAAAGCTTATATCGAAAAGCGAAAACCCGATTTTTCAAAATTTCCGAGAGTGCCGTAATTTATGATTGAATCGACATTACAAAAATCATCCAAACTCGATTATTGGATAATGGCAAGCAGACCCAAAACTTTGCTTGCCGCTTTTGTTCCGGTAATCGTCGGTTCGTCTATTGCTTATCACGACGGTAAGTTTCAACCGCTCGCGGCGCTTGTGGCATTAATCTGTGCTTTGCTTATTCAAACAGGCACAAACTTCGTAAACGATCTCTATGATCACTTAAAAGGAACGGATACGGAAGAGCGGGTTGGACCACAAAGGGTTTTGGCTTCGGGATTAATCTCACCCGCAGAAATGAAAAGAGCGATTGTAATCACTTTTGGAATTACTTTTTTGCTCGGATTATATCTCGTTTATATTTCAACATATATAACTTTAATTATCGGTATTGTTTCCATTCTTGCCGGAATAGCTTACACAGCGGGACCGTATCCGCTTGCTTATAACGGATTGGGCGATGTATTCGTATTTATATTCTTCGGACTTGTAGGAACAATCGGCACGTATTATGTTCAAGCGCTGGATGTTACTCCGCTTGCTGTTTGGGCTTCCATACCCGTCGGTGCATTAATTACAAATGTTTTGGTGGTTAACAACTACCGCGATATCGATCAAGACAGTAAAGCCGGTAAAAACACTTTGGCGGTTAAATACGGGAAAAAATTCACCAGAATCCAATACGTTGTTTTCACCGTTGTTTCTTATTTGATTTTGTTTGTCGTTTATTTCACTTATAAAAAAAGCATCTTTGTTTTCTTACCGGTTCTATCGCTTCCGCTTGCTATTAAACTCGTAAAAATGATTTACACATTCAAAGATCAACAACTAAACAAAACGCTTGAATTAACGGCAAAGCTTTCGGCAATTTACGGTTTGCTTTTTGCCGCCGGTATTTTGCTATGATTATCCGTGAAATAAAATTCATACCCTACAAACTTAAATTTATCAGCCCGCTAAAAACATCAAAAGAAACGTTTGAATACAGGAAAGGATTTCTAATACGACTAACAGATTCCGGAGGCAATAACTTTTACGGGGATGTTGCTCCGCTTGTTTCTTTCGGCACCGAAACGCTTGAAGACGCAAAGATAAAATTGACTTCAATTCAAGCTCTGCTTACCGGAAAAGATTATCCTGATATTTTTAATTTTATAAATTCGTTTGAACTTCACGGATTTCCCGCCGTTAAATTCGGAATTGAACAAGCTTTAATTAATTTTGCATTCTTCCATAATTTTAAGCCCGTAACAGAGCAATTCAATTCCGGAGAAGAGATTCATATCCCCGTGAGCGGTGTAATCGGAATAAGCGGTAAAACAGAATGTGTCAACAAAATTAAAGAATTTATCAAATTGGGCATCGATACCGTTAAACTTAAAATCGGCGATGATTTTAATAATGATTTGAATTGCATCAATTCTATTTTAAACTTAAACAATAATGTAAAATTGAGATTGGATGTTAACGGGAAATGGAATTTGCGGAAAGCGAAAACAAATTTTGCAAAGTTACCCAATAGCAGAATCGAGTTTATCGAACAACCGGTTAAAAATTTGGAGGGGCTAAACAAATTAGCCGGACTTACTAAAATTAAAATTGCGCCCGACGAATCAGTGAAAAATTTTAAAACCGCAATGCAGATTATAGACAACAGAAATTTCGAATTTATAATAATAAAACCCCAAGTGTTGGGAAGCATATTCGATACACTGAAAATTATAACCCGCGCAAACTCGAAGGGCGTAAAAGTAATAATCTCTTCGGTATTTGAATCGGTAGTGGGGAAAAGTATTTTATATCTTTTGGCGGCACAAACAAATCACGGATACGCTCACGGATTAACGGCAAATAAAATTTTCGAAAATGATTTATTTGAAGCTCCTTTTAAATTTTATGAAGGTAAAATTATACTTACAAAAAACGAATTCAACAAATTTGTAAGAATATTAAGCGAATCGGAATATGCTTAAAGTAGGATTACATGATAATTGGCTTTTCCGGCAAAGCACGTTAAACCCTGATAAAATTTTCCTTTCGGATAAAAATAGAAACTATTCTTTTTCCGAAGTTTACCAAGAAGTTTTAAGTTTGGCGGAAAGTTTAAGAGATAAAACCAAGCCGAATAAATTTGTTCCCGTATTATGCGAAAACAATATTCATTTTGTTTTTGCGGTATTTGCACTTTGGGAACTCGGCGCGGTTCCCGTCCCAGTAAACTACAAGTTGCACAAAAACGAAATTTTAGAATTACTTTCGCAATTCGAATACGACTACATCCTTTTGCACAAAAGCTTGAAAGAGAAGTCCGGATTAACATTTGAAAAAGCCCAGCTCTTCCCTTTTGAAAATAAGCGGAAACTATTGACAGAAGAAAAATCCGGTTACGGTTCTTTAGCCGTTATAATTTTTACATCCGGAAGCAGAGGAAAACCCAAAGGCGTAAAAATTTCGTTTGAGAACATTTTAGCAAGCGCTGTTTCGTTCGATTCGGAATTTCAAATTTCGCACTCCGATAAATTCTTATGCTCATTACCGTTTTATCACATCGGAGGGTTTTCGATTATTACCCGCGCTGTGTTAAGCGGTGTTTCCGTGGTTTTCCCGGCAAGTCTGAGGACAAACGATATTTTAACAAGCATCAAAGAAGATAAACCAACGATGGTATCTTTGGTTCCAACAATGCTAAAAAGACTGATTGATAAGGAAACTGAACCCGACAACGGATTACGTTATGTGTTTTTAGGTGGAGCTGCAGCGCCGGATGATTTAATTGAGAAAGCTGTCAAACTAAATTATCCGGTAACTCTTGTTTACGGCGCTACGGAAACATCATCGATGGTTGCGGCTAAAATAATTACGAAGGAAAAATCCAAACCCTTTAGCGTAAAGCCTTTGAAAAATGTTGAGATTAAAATTATCGACCGCAACGGCAAAACCCTACCGCCAAACTGCAAAGGCGAAATAATTGTTTCGGCTCCGCAAGTTGCCGGTGGTTATTTGAACAATGAAGGCGAAAGCAAAATAAAATTTTCCGGGAAGTCTTTCTACACCGGAGATTTTGGATACAAGGACGATGCGGGAAGCCTTTATATACTTGGGCGAATTGACGATATAATAATTTCAGGCGGAGAAAATATAAATCCATCCGAAATTGAAAATGTATTGATGCAGCATCCCGAAATCAAAGACGCTTATATTTTCGGGGAGCGAAGCGAAGAATGGGGAGAGCAAATAACAGCAGCCGTTGTTACGCAAAACGAAACTTTAGCCGGAGATGAAATTAAAGACTTTCTCCGGTCTCATCTCTCGGCTTTCAAAATACCCAAGAAAATTTTTTTCATCGATTCCATACCGCGAAATTCGTTGGGCAAAGTGATAAAACCGGAATTGCAAAAGAAATTAACGTCAGGAAATTAATCCGCCATATATTTTTTTAGTCCGTTGATTAAATCCTTGTGCAGTTTTACTTTTTCGAAGTTATTTCTGTTAACCAATACATGCACGGTTTTGCCTTTAGCCATTAGGTTTCCGGAACATTTCCCAAAATAACTTAACTCGAAAGAAGATTCCCTTAATTGCGTTACCGAAACACTTATTTCCAGATCGTCGTGTAATTTTACCGGTTTAATATAATCCGCTTCGGAGTGAATGATAGGTAAAATGAAATCCCGGCTTTTGAAATAATTTTCTTTAGTATTAAGACTGTTCAAAAATTCTTCGTAAACTTGATGAAACAGTTTGAAAAGCTCCGCAAAATAAATTATTCCGCCGGCATCAATTTGATCGAAATAAATTTTCTTTTTTCTTGAAAACATAATTTTCCCGTTTGTGGAAGAATAATTACACTAACCAAAATTGATATTCATCATAATTTAATATATAATTTCTTTTGCAAAAAAATAATTTACTTGAGGAAAAATAATGGAAATCGGTATAATCGTCGGAATTCTTTTGTTGCTTTTTTTCGGAGCGCAATTCCGGCTGTATAGAAAATCCAAGAAAACCGTAGGCACTGATGTTCCGTTCGATAAATTGAGCGACCGTTTGAAACAAATGATAAAAAATAAAAAATCGATTATATATTTTTATTCACCTTCTTGCCATGCGTGTAAACAACAAACTCCGGTTATGGAAGACTTAAAGAAAGAATTACAAAACATAATAATGATAGACGCTTCGGTAAATATGAGAGATGCCATGGCTTTCGGAATTATGGGAACTCCATCTACAATTTTCATTCGCGATAACAAAATTTACGACGTAATGGTCGGTTTCCGCGGAGAATCTTCGTTACGTAAAAAAGTAGATTTACTTTATTCATAATTTGGAAAAATCTATTTGATGAACAAATTTTTATCTCTCGCCAAAATTTTTCTAATAATCTGCGTTTTAATTTCCGCAAATGCGGTTTACCCGCAAACCGCTAAAAAGGAGATTAAGAAAACTTATTATCCGAACGGAAAACTGAAATCGGAAGGCGAATATGTTAACGGAATCAGAAACGGTTATTATCGCGAATACTACGAAAACGGGAATCTATGGAAAGAATGGTATTTCGAAAACGGCTTGGAAGAAGGCCCGTCTTATTGGTATTTCGAAGACGGAACGCTAAGCATGATTTGGAACTACAAGCACGGAAAGCTTGACGGGAAACAGCAATGGTTTTACGAATCGGGAGAACTATGGGCAACGCCTAATTTTGTTAACGGTGTGCGCGAAGGTTACACGGAAACATATTATAAAAGCGGCGCTTTACAAGGTATTTGGAATTACAAAAACGGAAAACTAAACGGCATCTCAAAAATATTTTACGAAAACGGAAAAATTGAAGTCGAGCGAAATTACGTTGACGGCAAACTGAACGGCATAAGTCGTGTTTACAACGACTACGGCGGCGTTGCTTTGGAAGCCAATTACAAAGACGATGTGCTTGACGGAATTTCGTATTTATACTATCCCGATGGTTCCATCAAGGTTATCGACACGTATAAAAACGGTCAGATTGTTAAACGGAAACGATATGATATTGTGGGCAACTTTGATAAGGTGGAAGAGGATTTCAAAGATTATTACGCAGACGGTATAATGAAATCGGAACAACACTTTCACGAAGGCGAATTGGACGGATTAAATAAATATTATTACCACAACGGTTTTCTTAAATCCGCTTTGTTTTATAATCAAGGCAAGTTGGACAGTGTTTCGAAATTTTATTCGGAAAACGGAATTCTCCAAAGGGTAACAACTTATTCGGACAACGTAAAAGAAGGTAAAGAATTAATTTATAACGAAGACGGCGTTTTGGTTACCGAACAAAATTATTCCAACGGTGAACTCTCGGATACGGCAAAAACTTTTTACGAAAGCGGGGAAATAAAATCGGTTAAAATTTATAAGGAAGGCGTTCCAGAAGGTAAATCGGTTTCATTTTACAAAAACGGAGCAAAGAAAGAAGAGGTCTTTTACAAAAACGGAAAGCGCGAAGGTTTTTACACCGCTTATTTTCCAAACGGCGATTTAAGAGCTTACGGAAATTATAAAAACGACAAACTCGACGGAAAGTATTACGAATATTACGAAAACGGATTGCTAAAAATTGAAGCCGAATATTCAGGAGGAGAATTGATAAATCAAACCAAATATAATCCGGACGGGACAAAAGTAAAAACAGTTAATCGACCGTAATAATTTTATCATCGAGAAATAATTCTATCCCGTTTTTATTAACAAGCAGTTCCGCTTTTTCGAAATCCACATTATTCAAAACAGTTAAAATTTTATCTGCGCCGTTGAGTTTACTTTTGCGGAGAATTGCCGTTTTATTAATCCACTTGCCGTTTACAAGTTCCGTCTTGGTGGAAGAAACAGTTACGATTTCATCACCCGCTTTATTTAATTTTGCGGTTAAAATTAATTCGTCGGCGGTAAAATTTCTTTTCCACTTAAGATTTTTATTTTTCAAATCCAGTAAAAATATTCTGTGCTTATCGTAAGCAAGAAAAAATTCACCGTTTCCGGAAAACGTTCCGTTATCAAACTTTTGCGGGATTTGCAGTATGGCATTACCGTCAAAATCGAAAATGACTGTAGTTTGAACAAGGCTGTCCGCCTTCCAAGAATAAGTCGATACGGCAATAAGATTATTCGAGGGTGATAATTTTATTCCGCTACCGTCTGTTCCCTTTACAACAAAACGATGCAACAAATTACCGTTTGTATCGAAGATTTTAACTGTGGAATTGGGTTGTTCTTTTTGGGAAATCAAAAGCGCAACAAGATTGTCTTGTGCATCGGTTAAAACTTTTCTCTCGTATGCAAACGGTAAATTCCCGAACAATCGTACTTCATTAATTTTCTGTCCGGTGTTATTGTAAAATGAGGCTTTATCTTCCAGAACATCAATCAACACCAATCCACCGTTACCGGTAAGTACGGGGAACGGCGCACTTTCTTTCGACCGAAGAGTTTTTTTCACTTCAAAAACAAATTCACCGCGTTTGTTATATACTTTAATATTCAACATTTTCCCGGAACCGCTTTTAACAAATTGCGTTTCGGCACGCGATAAATCCCGTTTTACCGTTTGAGCGGTTAGCAAAAACGATGTTATTAAAATCATCAATAAAATTTTCATAATTAAAACTCTAATTTATTTTAGTATAATCATTTTTCTTACCAAAACTTTTTCGCCGGCTTGCAGTTTGTAAAAATATACTCCGCTCGGTAAATTGCCGGCATTAAAATTTACTTTGTAAACTCCGGGAGCTTGTTTTTCGTTCACCAATGTTTTTATTTCCCTTCCCAGCACATCATAAACTTTCAAGGTCACAAACCCCTCCTCGGTCCTCCCCTTTACCAAAGGGGAGGAGGTTACAATTGAATATTTAATTGTAGTTGTGGGATTAAACGGATTCGGATAATTCTGCTCCAAAACAAATTTATTGTTTAACACGGGTTTATCATCGTTTATACCGGTTACAATTCCAAAATAATCCAAAGCTTTTTGCATAAACTCATTTAGTTGAGTTTGCTCAAGCGTTTCCAAAGCGAACGAAACGTAAATTATTTGTCCGGTTAATTCGCTTGTTCCGAAAGTTCCCGTATATGCGATTCCACCTTTTCTAAAGGTCTGATTGTCGTTTCTCAAATAATTATAATTAAGTATTGCTTCCGAACCGTTAACGGGTTCAATATCATCGGGTGAATCTTCAGCGTAAGTTTTCCCAAACATAAGCGATAAAGGATAAAAAGAAGTTCCTTCCACTCCGTTTGCTTCCGTCAATAAAGTGTTGCCGGTATGTATTAATTGCGCTTTAAGGTAATGACGGTAAAACAAAGTATCGGAAAATTCGGAATATTGATGTTCTTGGTCAAGGTCATATCCGATATCGTCGCCCGTAACAATAACTTTTCCCCCGTGTTCCAAATACAAAGCAATTTTACCTTGCTCGGAATTTTCGAATGTATTGTTCTCCCTTGATTCGTCGCCGGTAAACCAAACAACCAAATTGTAATCATCCAAATTTATTTTCTTGGAAATTACCGCATCATTCGAACATGATTCAATCGAAAGATTAAACTTGTTGAGCGTATTAAAATACATCGTGTTAAAAGAGTGGTATGGTTCAGTCCAACTGCCGCCGTTTCCGAATCTGTCGAAACCGTCGACAATCAGAATTTTAGGACTGTTGGAATTACCGGAGGAAACAGAACGTGAATAAACATCACTCGGTTTTCCTTCTACATTATTCGAATCCACATAAGTCATATAAAAATAAACCGCACCGCTTGGCGCCGCTGGGTTATATTCCGAAGGCGAAGGAAGAGTAATTCCGGTTGAATCGGGCGTTAATATATTTTCATCCGCAACAAGAAACCATTCTTGCAAATTCGTATCGGCGGAGCAATAAATTCTGTATCCTTTTATGTTACTTAAATTATATTCCGTCCATGTTATTCTAACTGAATTATTACCATCCGGATTTTCAACAGTTAAAATTACGGGCGGATTCTTAGCAATTCCGATTTTGAAAAACTTTTCCGCATAGTTATGTCTTGTATCTTCGGTAAATATTTGAAGAACATAATTCCCTTCCGGGAAAACATCAGTATCCAAATAGTTGTCGCTTACAGTCAAATTTTCATTTATAAATCCCGCGCCTTTTCCGTTGGTCAGCCAATAAACCGGATTACTTAAAGTCGCTTCGCCTTGCACGAATACCTTGTGCACGTAAGAGTTCAACGGCTTCCTGTCGAATTTATACTTTACACCGTTATCCGGCGGTTCGTAAATAATTTGCGTGGTGTCGGCATTCCAAATTCTGTAACCCAAAAGATATGTGCCGTTATTTGCTTGCGTTGAATAAATTCCGTTCTTCTCTTCAATTTTAATAACGATATCCACTTTTCCGGTAAGGTTGTCTTTCCCTATTTTCTTTCCGTTGTCGTTTCTCCTGAATTCAAGGGAAGAGGAATGAATTACCGGAACATAGTTGTCGTTATACGGAGTTAATCCGCCGTTTTCCCTAATCGGATTAATTTCGGTGCCCAAAGATGACGAAGTAGAGCTTATCAATTCCCTTTCGATTAAGTGCACGTGAGCGGAGCCGTTCGCAATAGAGCCTACAATTGTTTTGCCCGCCGTAACATGATCGCCGACTTCAAGAGACGGATTGGGCACAACATGATAATATGTAATATGCTTCTTCTTGAATCCGAAAATAGATTTAACATTGATATATGAATTCGTTCCATTATTAACTTTGGAATAAACCGTTCCGTCCAAGCAAGCGTAAACAGGTTGACTGTCTTCCTTCCCGATATCAACGGCATTATGAAAATGATCGGACGAACCGGTATTTCTGAATTCGCAAAACGTCCCGTTAATTCCGTGCGAAGATGTCAGCGGTTCAACAGGCCAACTATATTTAACGGTGTCAGTTTGCGCAAATATATTCGCAATTGCCAGAGCCAATATTACGGAGATTTTTGCTACGACTTTATTCATTCCGGTTTCCAATTTATTCTTTCCAAATAAAATCGAATAACAAAACTCCGCCGGTAAGCATTATCACGTTGTAACTTACAAGTATTGCCAAATAGGTCCATGCGAATTCGAAAGATTCGCCGTCCATTGAAAATTGGGTTAACTTTACAAGAGTTAAAATCAGCGGAAGAAGAACCGGAAAAGACAAGACAGGGTATAAAGTTCCCTTTGTATTTGCTTTGGAAATTATTGCGGCAATCAGAGTGGAAGAAACGGCAATACCGGAACTGCCCAGCACAAGGGAAACAAAAAACAACATACCGTTTTGGATAACAAAATTTTCAAAAAGCAATGAATATAAAAATGTGATTGCGGCTACCATCAGATAAACAAGAACCAGATTAAAAATCAGTTTGCCGAAAAAAACGGTAGAAGGCGATGCGATTAACTGCAATGTTAAAGTTGTTCCCCTTTCTTCTTCTGAGACGAATACGCGGGAGAGTCCGGACATTGCGGAAAAAAAGATAACAACCCAAAACAATCCGCCGGTCAGATACTCTGTAACAGGTTCGTCGCCCAAAGAAAACAAAATAACGGAAATAGTGACGAGTATAAACATGGCAAGCGCATTGATTGCGTAACGGGTTCTCAATTCCGATTCCCAATCTTTTTTAAATACCGATAAAGCTTTCATTTGCTAACCGATCCGCTTATTTGCATTGTTGTTTCTTCTTTTATAATCGGAAATTTCGAGAATCTCATCGCAAAGTTGCAAATCGCTTTTTTCGTTTGAAGCAATTACAACAACAGCCGATTGTTTTACTTGGTTGATAATTTTATACACCGTTTCCTTGCCTTCGTCGTCTAAATTGGAAGTTGGCTCATCGAGTAATAAAAGTTTAGGCGAATGTTGAAGAGCAAAAATAAATTTCATTCTTTGTTTCATTCCGGAAGAATACGCTTTAAGAATATCGTTCGAGCGTTTATGCAATCCGAAGTTCATCAATAAGTCATCAACTTTATTTTCGTCAAACGGGATACCGCGAATTTTAGCAAAGAATTGTAAATTCTCCTTTGCCGTAAATTCATCGTATAATATAAGGTATGGGGAAACAAAGCCGATATAGTTATGCAACTTTTCCGGGATAATCTCCTTCCCGCCGTTTTTATGGATTACTTTTCCTTTGCTCGGTGATAAAACACCGGCAATAATTTTTGTAAGAGTAGATTTACCCGAACCGTTACTGCCCGCTATTCCGTAAACTTTGTTTTCGGTAAATTGATAATCAATACCGTTAAAAATTAATCTTCTTCCGAAGTATTTGGAAATGTTAATTAACTCAAGCGAATAAGGCATTGATTAAATATTATTTATTTTGAATTAAAATTTTACCTTTTTTAATGGTATCGCCGGATTTAGTTACATACAAATATATGCCTGTCGGTAATCTATTTCCGTTGAAATCCTTACCGTTCCAACGTACGGTTATTTTATCCGAAGAAAATATTTGTTCCCTACCGGAATAAACCAAATCCATACTTGTCGAATAAATATTGAAATAAGCATAACCGCTCTCGTTTCCTGACGTAGGCAAATATAAATAATTTCCGGTAGTGCCGTAAACAAACGGTTGGGGATATGCATAATCAATTTCGTTCCGCTCAAAAGTTCCGCTTGCCGGTTCGTTATTAAAAATATTTGACTCAATTAATTTGCCTGCGTTATCGGCAATTATTTTGGAAAAGTAATATGCATTAATTTTCCTTCCGCCTTCCAAATTTTCAGAAGAGATAATATAGTCGAATTTCAATCCGTTGTTTTGCGGGTCTGCGGCGCCTTCAATATCGGTATTTGAAATAATGGATACGAGCGTATCGTTGAATCCTTTGGAGAAATCGGGGAACACAATATAATTGTTTGAAATAGGCTCGGAATTTATCATCACTTCTTTTTTAGGCGGCACAAACTCTATTGTGGTAGTGGGTTGAACAAGCGGATAATTTGCCGCTTCGTCGAAATATTGACCTGCTTTGGTTCTGTAACCGGTAAAAAATATCCACAGACCGAACGTATTGAATTCTTGTTTGAACGAATATCCTTTTTCCTGAATTGCTTTGGCAATTGAGACAACCGCGCGGTTATCAATCATCAATTCCCAACTGCGTTTTATTATATCGAATCCGAGCATGTTGTTTATGTTTGCGAATCTTTCAACCAGAAAAATATTCCACACTGCCATATCGTAACCGCTGTGTGCGGAAATTGTATTATACGGGCGGTTGAAATAAGATTTCATATATGCGTAATAATCGTTTATTTCATCGTAAACAAATTCTTCCATCGATGTTGAAGTAAGTTCGTAATACCAAACATCTTCGTCGCGGTAAATATAATTCCCGAGTTGAATAGCATGATGAAATTCATGCGCGGCGGTTACTTTGGCGGCGTTTATGCCGGTTGTATAGTAATTCGAAAAATCGTTATCCATTACCATAAAAGATGTGGAAGTTAAATTGGTTACTTGCGTTTCCGGTTCGGTATAACCATAAAGACCGCCGGAAAGGTTAAGAACGTAAACGTCGTATTTGTCGTCTCCGCCGGCATTGTTATCGGAAGGGGGCGGAGGATAACCGAGAAAGTTAACTTCAAAATTATAAGAAGAATCAAGCGCCAAAGCCAGCTCGTTTAAATCGTAACCAGGTTTGTTCGTATTATCGAAAAAGTAGTGAATACGGAAAAGTCCCGAAGGGGAAACAATACTTGTATCGGCAAGCGGTCTTTGTAATATTTGCTGAATTTCATTCTGTTGTTTTTTCGTAAACTTATCAAAATTCGATTTAACTGAGGCGAACAAACCGAAAGCGCATTTTACCGGTTCCGATGCTAATTGTCCGGTTCCTAATTTACTCCCCGAAAAATTTCCGTTTCTTAATTGAAGAAGTTTATTGTAGAGCGAGTCTGTGTTTTGCGGTGAAACCCGGAAAGTAACCGAAAATAAAAGGACAAATGTTAATATCAGTTTTTTAATCATTAATTTTCCTGAATAATATTGTGTTGTCCGCCGTATCTGAACTTATTACGTATTTATCCTTTCCCAACGATTCTATAAAATAATTCCCCGCGTTGTTAATCTTGAACAATTTATTAAATGAAATTTTTCTCTTCCGTTTCATAATTTCAGCGCAGTAAAGAAAATCCGTTTTATGATCGTAAAGGTAAATATAAGCTTTATTTTTATTGTTCTCAGAAATTTTAATATCTGCTGCCGACTTAACAAACAACGGAAATTCCGAACCTTCGGTTTTTAACTCGATTTTTTTATTGCCTTTTAATAACAAATAAACAAATTCTTTTTCATTTCCGATAATGTGAAAAGATTCGTCTTTCTTCGCATCCAGAATAGCCGAAACATAAAATGAGCCCGAATCTGCGGCGTTTATGTATTCGTTTACATTTATAAAATATTCTTTACCTGAAATCAAATCATATTTATTGAAAGACGTTCCGGTAGTGTTGGCGGTGAAGTAAAAAACATTATTTTCGGCGGGGAACAAAATTTCACCGGAAACATTAGTATCCGCAAGTGTAACTTCGGAATTTATGAAGTGATTGTTTACTTTGTTAAAATTCTCCACCAATAAACTATCGCCGCTTTTTTCCAATACCGTAATGGTAGAATCGTTCCGTGTAAAAACTTTTAATATCGGATAAGAAGTATAAACCGCTTCCCTGTTAATTTTTTCCTTTGTAAAATCATGGTCTAAAATTTCCACAAGTCGTCCCGATTCGAAATAACAACAAAATTTATAACTCATACCGGAATTATTGAACAAAGCTATTCTGTTGTGAGTCTCGACCAAATCGTGTGCAAACAATTTATCGAACAAGCCTGTTTTTCCGCCTGTTAATATTTTTAGGGAATTGTCGTAAGAATCAATAAAATAAAAATCCGCTTTGCCGTCTTTATTAATATCCGATGAATATAAATATTCTGTTTTGCCCCCGATTTTAACCGCAGTGGAATCGGAAAGCCGGAATTTTGAAACCGAATAAAATTTCCCTTCGGGTGAAATCAAATCCAAAGCGGGCTGCGAAGTTATTTTACTTAATGCCAGACCGGAAAAGTTAATGCCACCCGCGAGTAAAAATTCATCGCCGTAACTTCCGGATTGAGAGAGTTTCAGATAACAATCGCCTTTATCATTTAAGAAAAACAAATCCAATTTTTTGTCATTGTTCAAATCCGAGAAACCGAAGTTGGAAATTTCCGTTCCGGTTTCAATTACTTGTTTGCGGGAGAAAGAAGAAACCGAATCCCCGAACAACACAATCACCGAATTGCCCGAAGACAAAGCAAGATCGGTGAAATTGTCCTTGTTAAAATCCAGTGCCGAAAGATTTTTTATATTGCCGCTAAATTGTAAATTTCTTGTAATCTCGTATTTACCGTTATTGTTGTTCATCAACAAAACAACAGAGTTTCCAATCAAATCGATTGCGGCAACGTCGTTAAATCCGTCGTAATCCAAATCTATAAAAGCTGCATCGGAGAAAAGTTTATTCTTAATAATTTTTTCTTCGATAACTTTGAATTTATTTTGAGAAACAAGCGACAAGCCGTTAAAATTACTTCCGTAGATCAACGCTTCGTTGGCGGGTTCTTGATTAACATCGCCGGTGATGAAGTCCGCCGGATAAGAATCAAGCGTTTTTTGATTCAATAAAATCATCGAGCCTTTTTTGGTAAAAGAGGTTAAACCTACCTTTCTGCTTTTCTCGGAAACAAAAATGTAAAACTTGCCGAGTTTATCGATTTCGTTGAACAATCCGAATTCGGAAAGAGGGAAAAAAAAGAATTTGGAAGTAACATTGAAACCGTTGTCATTTTTATCGATTACACCGAATCTTTTTTGGGAAGGAGTAATTAAAACTATCTCATTCTCGTCATCATCATCGATATTAGCGTAACGGAATCCGGAAAAACCTTGCGGAATTTCAATCCGATGCACTTGACAGAAACCGTTAACGGGAATTTGCGCAAAGAGATTACTTGCGAATAAGAGGATTATTAAAAAACTACTTACCGCTACGGCGGGATGCAAGACGGTTTTGTCTTCTTTGAAGCGCTTGTTCATATCTCCTTTTTTGTTCATCGGTTTCCGGTATTATTCCAAATGTTTCAACGGGTTTATTGTTTTCGTCGACACTCACGAACGTGAGGTAAGCGGAATTTGTATGCACGCATTTGCCTTTGGTAAAATTTTCCGCATGAACTTTAACACCCACTTCCATGGAAGTTTTGAATGCCCTGTTCACCGAAGCAACCAGAGTTACAACGTCGCCCAATTTAATCGGTTCGTGGAAATCTATTTTATCTACCGATGCGGTAACGCAAACTCTTTGCGAATGTTTTCCGGCGGCAAGCGCGGCGCATATATCAATCCAGTGCATTAACTGACCGCCGAGTAAATTTCCCAATTGATTGGTATGATGCGGTAATACCAATTCCGTCATGGTAATTATCGAGTCGCTAACCGGTTTGCTTTTTCTTTCTTCCATTTATTTTGCGGCTACGATTTTGTTTTGTAATTTTTTTACTTCACCGGCATATTCACTTTCGGGATACTTTGCCAGAAATGTAGCAATATCTTTCAGCGCTTCGGCAGTTCTGTTTTTATCAATCAGCAAATTAATTTTTCTGTATAAAGCAAGCGGCGCAAATTTTGAATCGTGGTAAGTTTCAAAAACCCTTTCGTAATACATTATTGCCGCATTGTAATATTCCATTCTTTCATAAATTAATCCGGCGTTATATTCTTTTTGCGCCAACTTTTCATTGAGTTCTTTGATTTTCTTTTCGGCTTCTTCAACGCGTTTATCCAAAGGAAAATAATCGATAAAAGCTTGAAATTCGTCGATTGCTTTTTTCGTATAACTCTGCTCCAACGAATACGGCGGCGACAATTGGTAATACGAATCGGCTAACATAAATTGTGCGTTGGGAACAAGCGGACTTGCCGGAATGTCTCTTATCAATTTGCTGAATTCGTAAGCGGCAAGCAAATATTGTTCTTGTTTGTAATAAGACATTCCCAAATAATATTGCGCATCGTCGTTTACGGGATTTCCCGCATATTGCAAAATAATCGATTGAAATTCTTTAATCGCTTCTTCGTAATCGCCGTCGTTGTAAAGGGACATTGCGTATTTCAGATGTTCTTCGGGCGATAAATTACCGGTATCTTTTCCGCCTGAACATGCAAAAAGAAACAAAAGTAAAATTAAAACAGCAAATTTTCCGTATTTCATTTTCATCCTAAATTAAATTGAATCTGTAAAACTAATTAAATTTTCCAATCTCTCAAACGTTAATGTTAATTCGAACGCACTGTAAAGAACAAAAAAATTGCAACGGCTACGGCACCTAATGCAATTACCGGTTCGAGCAAACTACCGAAAAAAGGCACGCCCGGTTTGTCGTTTCCCTTCATGCTGAAATTATTCCCGCTCACATTCCGGATTTCATCAAAATCGAGCGTATCGGTTTTTTGGAAAGAAAAGATTTTGCTTAGAACAACTTTTCCGTTTTCCGAGATGATATAACTTCCGTCCAAATTTACTTTCCGTTCTGATTTATATCCGCCGAAAAAACTTTCGCGGAATGCATCGGAAAATATTACCGAAACATCATCCAAAGCATAATTAAGACGAGTTTTGGAAATATCGTTTTCGTAAATTTCAATTCCCTTTGATTTTAAGCCGTAAATCACCCTGTTTTTAAATCTCTTCAATCCGGGCGGCGAATTAAACTCAAACGAAACTTGCTTCAATCCGGGAGACGATTTTAGAATTGAATCGATAGATTCATCAATTAAAGCATTGATTATCGAAACGTTCTTTGCCGGTTGAGCTGAAACGGAAATTATTCCGGCAAAAAAAACCAGTAAAAAACTTTTAAAACGAATCATAAAAATAAAATTCCGTTTAAGTTTTGCTTATTCGGTTTCAAATTTACTCAGATGTTAAGTGTCAATCAAGGTTAATAAAAATGACTCCACAATTTAACGTTTTCCGGTTGGATAAAGTTCCACCAACATTTATTTAATTTTATCAAGCTGAATAGCCGGAAATAACCGTTTTTGATAAGTCGGAACGAAAATTAAATTCCCTTGCCATTAATTTTTTTTATATTTAATATCGTTTGGTAAATTTTGAGGAATTAGATGAAAAAAATCTTAATATTGATTTTTATATCCGGTGCGATTTACGCGCAAAATACATTTGAATTTTTACGTCTCGATAACAGTCCCCGCGCAGCCGCTTTGGCGGGAAGTTTCGTTTCGAACAACGATGACCCGAACGTGATATTTTATAATCCTGCGGGAATTGCGCAACTCAAAAACAGACCGGCTTCATTCTCGTTTTTAAAACATTTACTTGATATAAATTCCGTAAGTCTCGCATACTCGCATTTTTTCGAAGGGATAGGAAGATTCGGCGCAGGTGTTCAATACATAAATTACGGAAGTTTTACGGAAGCAAATGAATTCGGCGAAAAGTTGGGAGAATTCGGCGCGGGCGAATTTGCTTTAACTATCGGTTACTCAAATGAATTGGGAGATAATTTTTACTACGGGATTAACACTAAATTTATTTATTCTTCCATTGCCGACAGATACTCGACCGGTATCGGTTTCGATTTCGGATTGCAATATTCAATACCGTCAAGCAAATGGAATTTCGGACTGTCGATACTAAACGCCGGGACACAGATAAAATACTTTTACAGCACAAAAGAAGAACTCCCGCTCGATATTAGAATAGGCGTTTCGAAAACGCTTGAACATTTACCGTTCACGTTCTACTTTTCTCTCAACAAACTTAACGAGAAAGAAGACCGCTTCAAACAGTTTACGGTCGGCGGAGAGCTAAAACTTTCCAAAGTTTTACGTTTACGCTTCGGTTACGATAACGAAAAACGGAAAGAACTTAAAATCGGCACAACCGCCGGAATTGCGGGATTCAGCATTGGAGTCGGTTTTGTGGTTAAAGATTATAATATCGATTACGCTTATTCGTCAATGGGTTCGATCGGAGGTTTGCACAGAATCGGCGTGACAACTTCTTTTTAATGTAAGTAAGGCTTTTTCAAATACTTCTCTGCGCGTTCGTGCGAATTTTTATATTCGTCCATATCCAGAACTTTGTTGTATTGCGCAATTGCTTTTGCCCTTTCGTCCAATTGATCGTAAACCATTCCCAAATACAAAGTAGCATTTACCCAAAATCCCGAAGGTTCGTCCCCGTCTATTTTTTTCGAAAGTTCAACGCAACGGCGGAACATAACCAATGCCGAATCCAGTTTCTTATCAATATCGTATTTCACACCCAGATAATAAACCGCTTCCCTTTCAACTTTTTCGTTATAACCGGGAAGTCCGGTTTTGCATTTTTTCAATATATCGCCGAACACAGCGCTGGCGTTTTTGTAATCGCCTTTTTTAACAAAAATTCTTCCGTAATATCTTTGGAAAGTAGGATTATCGGGAAAATCCGAAACGAGAATTTTAGCGTAGTGCAATGCTTTGTTGAAATCTTCTTCGAATTGATAATAAAGCGTAAGAAGGAAAAACCTTGCTTCAATTCTCGCATACTTTGCTTTTAACGCCACTTCTTTCAGTTGTTTAATTCCCAGTTCCTTATCGCCTTCAGGGAAGAAAATCATTACGGGTTTAATAAACGGATATTTTTCCGGGATAGCCGTAGCGTAATAATTATAAATACCGAATCCGAGTTTTACTTCTTCGTTATTGGGGTCAATCTCATAAACGCGGTAAACCAACGGAAGCGCTTCTTTCCCGTCCAAAGCAGCCTTAAACCATTCTTTTCTAAGAGCGTATAACCTTCCGCGGAAACCGAGCGAACCGCCTTTGAAAAACATTGCATCAACATTCTCGGGATCGTTATCCAAAATGCTGTCGCACATTTCTATTACATTTTCCAGCTTCTCAACAAAAAGATCGTCGTAACTTTCGTTTTCCCTGTTGAGCATTATTTTCCACCACACAATCATCGCATCGAAAAATTTCCCCGCGGGATGATGCGGATACTTTTTCATCAACAGCCGGAAAGTGTTTTCGGCTTGTTGAAACTTAATGTTGTAAATTTGGTAAATTCCCGCGGTAACAAGCGAATCGAATTGAGGATCGGCCGTTTCCCCGTATGTTTTCTTGGTAACCGGAATTACGGTAAGAATAAGAACTAATATTAATTTTATGGAATTCGCGAGCAAATTGATTTCATACCTTTTTAATTCGGAAATATATTGTTTTATATTCATTTCATCAAATAAAGTTTGATGGAATTTGTGGTGACCTACTTAGCCACCGTGCGGGCGGTGGCAGTAATAGTATGGGTGAACACTGGCAGCAATTGACAGTGTGGGCGGTGGTCAGTGAGAAAAAAAATAAGGAGAAAAAAGGACTCTTGACGAGCCCTCTCTTCTCCCTTCCATTATTTCGTTAATAACATTTTCTTACTTTCTACATAATTATTTGCTTGCAGTCTGTAAATATATAGACCGCTCGGCAATTTACTTCCATCGAAATTAACGCTGTAATATCCGGCGCTTTTTCGCTCATTTACCAACTCCGCAACTTCTTTTCCCAATACGTCGTATACACGTAATGAAACGTAAGCAGGTTCTTTTAGTTGATACTTTATTACTGTTGTTGGATTAAACGGATTCGGGTAGTTATTTAATAATTTTGTTGTTGTTGGTATTTCTTCTGCTACTCCGGTTTTTTCAAAATTATTTCTCTCTTGCATATTCCCTTCGCCTACGGTAACCGTTTTATATGCTTCTGCCGTAGAGTTATTTGCATCGGTAACCGTAACCTTTACCTTAAAACTTCTCCAATCCGATCGAGAAGCAGTTGGGCTATCTCCTCCAAAATCAAACCAATAACCGCAGGGAACATTGTCCGGATTTATATCTCCAAAATTCTCAATCCCATCGCAAAAAACATAATATTCCCAATGATAATGATATGGGGTTCTACCTCCCGAAGGATGTGCGGTCCACGTACCGGTTTGTCCTCCATTTAAATATGAAGGTCCGGTGATATAAACTGATAAAGGTTCATTCTTTCCTAAAACAGTATATTCAAAATGTACATTTGAAGGAGTTGTAGGATAATATCCTAAATATTCACCGGCTACATTCCATACCTGATAAACGTATGTACGTAAAGTAGCGCTTGAATTATTATAAGAAACAACATCGCAATACCCCATTCCGTAATTTGGGGATGCTTTAGAAAAACCGTTTGTACCGACTCCCCTACCCCAAACATGCGTATCGGTAGTATAACCGAAACTAACGGATTTTCGAACTTCGTATCTTTTTACAATATAATAACCATCTGCAAGCCCGGATACACCGTAAAACGTAATACCAAATGAGCCGGTACTACTGTATACACTGCCGCCATTGGCTGATTTATGGCTTAAAACATACGGTGACCGCAATAAATCCAACGCTTTACGGGCATTTACACGACCGGTACCTAAATATTGGTCCCAACCAGGATATGAACTTGAATTTACATCATCAGCTGAAATTTTAATTATATTTTCAATATCGTCGTTAGAAAGGCTTGTGTTATAGCCTTTTAACAGAGAAGCTATACCGGAAACAAAAGGAGCTGCCATTGAAGTCCCTCCATCATAATGATAATCTGGATCATCAGGAAAATTTCCATTTCTATATGTTGAAAGAATATGTACACCCGGTGCAGAAACATCTATGGCATTATTTCTTTGCGAAAATGAAGCAATGTTATCATTATTATCCGTTGCACCAACGGCAATAATACCCTGCCCAAAACCTGCCGGATAGTATGTTTGGTTAGGATATGACTCTTGGTAATTTCCATTTGCACATACTGCAACTCTATTCATTTTATATGCATAGGTAAAAGCTAACCTTACGGTTGTTGAGTACCTAGGGGAATGATCATATTGACTTTTTACCAATGTCCAGCTATTATTTAGTACACGTACGTTTGAGCTATAATTTACAGCATCAACTATTGCATTATATATACCGACATCATCAGCATTATCAATACGTTGTGCATTAAGTTTTGCGTACCAATCAACACCGGAGACACCTTTATCATTATTAGATATAGCTGCAGCAATCCCTGCAACATGAATTCCATGTCCATCCCATCCATAACCGTTATCACCGCCTACCTTTCCATTTAAATCTGGATGAGTCTTGTCAATACCACCATCAATTATTGCAATTATATTATTTGAATTACCTTTGTAAATATCCCAAGCTTGTGTTGCATGAATATCTCTACCGGTTGTTCCATTTTTTAACCCCCATTGATAATTGAAATAAGTATCATTTGGAATTGTAGAACCAGGCATTGCATATCCGTTTCTTTCTGCAAATAATACACTTTTTTCTTTCTCAAGAAGCTTGATTGTATTTTCAATATTATTTTTATTTTTTAATTTTAACTTAAAAATTCGCGACATATTAGGTAACTTTATTTTTGTGCCGTCTTGTAATATTTTAATTGTATCAACCACCCTGAAACTTGGAAACGCTTTTTTTATTTTACTTATTCCTATTTTACCCATTGTATTACTAAGCGATTTTGAATTGATTATCAATTTTGCCATATCGGTTAATTCCGTAGTATTACCAGGCATTTCAAGCGAATCCGGGAGAAAGTAAACTAAAAGTTCCGAATCCAATTCTCTTTCTTGACCAATAATTGATAATGATGTGGACAGCATAAAAAATAATGAAAGGACTAAAACATTAAACAATTTTATTGAAATATAATTTTTCATTTTAGTCTCCTTTAATTTGTGTAATAACAAGTTTTTTATTACGTTAATAGCACAATAAAAAGGGAGAATAGCTATTTTTGAGCAATAGCTATGCACAGCAAAGACCTTTTTTATTGTAAATTCGCCGCCGTTGTGTTCCGGCACAATGGCGGTTTAATTATTTACTACATACATTGGAACCACCTCCTTTTTTCTATTTTTTAATTAAATGTTATTTGATGTTTATTTTTACCATTCCTTTTCATTATCCATAACCGTCCACTAATAGCGCGTGAATCCGTATATATTATCCATTCACCGTCCGGCGACCAATCACATCCATATCCTTGAGTTTCCGTTAGTTGTTTTTGGTTAGTTCCATCTGAATTCATTACCCAAATTTGCGGCGTTCCTCCGTTGGGCTGATAGGTATAAGCAATATTATTACCATCTGGGGAATATTTGGGAAAATCATCCATACCATCATTAAATGTTAAACGCTTTACATTATTCCCGTTTTCATTCATTACAACTATTTCTGATGCCTCCGTATTAAAATCTTTCGAATATCTTATATGAACAATTTTACTGCCATCCGGCGACCAGCTCGGTTCTCTTATTTCTCCTTTTTCAGGTTCATACGCAATTCTTGTTTTTTCACTCCCGTCACTCTTCATTTTCCAAATAAAGTTCATTCCGTTAGGACTGTCTTTATTCGAATCATAAGCAATCCATTTACCGTCGGGACTCCATGACGGGAAATAGTTCCTCCCTTCAGATGTTAGCTGTATTAAGCTATCACCATTAGATTTGATTTTATATATTTGTGCTTTGTCGCTAAAAACCAGCCATTCACCGTTCGGTGACCATGAAGGACTATGTGCTCCGTTACTTATATATAATATCCGATTATTAGCGCCATTTGTATCAATAAGGTAAATTCCTGTTTTACTTGAGACTGAATCGCCATGTATATATGCTATTGTTTTTCCATCCGGCGACCATGCGGCTTCATAATCAGTTAATCTAAAATCAAAACACTCAAAACACGGGGGTTTAGTTTCATTTCCCAAAGGATTGTCTTCACATGAAATTAGAAATAATGATAAAGTAATTGCTGTAAAAATTAGGGATATTTTTTTTATCCGTATTTTCATTTCCCTTTCCATTTTTCCAAAATCTTAATTATATGTTGGTTTAGGATTAAATGTTAGTTGCTTTTTATTTCCTGTATCAATATCTATTATCCAAAGGACCCCATTGTCGTATGACCATTTGTTATAATTATGTTGTGGATACACTATTTTTTTACCATCAGGAACCCAACTAAATATCTCACTAATACCACTTGAAGTGAGTATTTTGATAACATTCTTAGACAAGTCAAGAATCACAAGTTGCGGTAGCCCCCCTTTCACCCGTGAAGAAAATGCAATCTTTGACCCATCAGGGGAATATTTGGGGTAATAATCCATATAATCATTAAACGTTAATCGTTTTACGTTATTACCGTTTTCATCCATTACAACTATTTCTGAAGCATCCGTATTGAAATCTTTCGAATATCTTATATGAACAATTTTACTACCATCCGGCGACCAGCTTGGTTCTCTTATTTCTCCTTTTTCAGGTTCATACGCAATTCTTGTTTTGTCACTTCCGTCACTTTTCATTTTCCAAATAAAGTTCATTCCATTAGGACTATCTCTGTTCGAATCATAAGCAATCCATTTACCGTCGGGACTCCATGACGGGAAATAGTTCCTCCCTTCGAAAGTTAGTTGAATTATTTGTGTTGTACCAAACACCATTTTATTTTCATCAAAAGGCATTTTATAAATATTTGCATTCTTAACAAATACTATCCATTTCCCGTCAGGTGACCAATCAGGTGTATCTAATGTATATGGTAATACTCTTCTCATATTTGTACCATCCATATTTATCAACCAAAAACCAAGTGAGTCTGTATCAAATACTTGCTTGTAAAGTCCGTGATTAATTGTATCTATTCTCAGCATTGGTATATGATTAAATCCTACGATTTTACCATTCGGATGTATTACAGGTGTATCATAAGGGGCGGTAAATAACAGCAAAGGATCAATTCCACCTCCTCCGTCAACCGGGTTGCTGTCATTGCAGCTTGTAAGAATAAAAATTAATGCTTTGAGTAAGAAAATAAAATGATTACATTTTAATTTATTTATACCTTTCAATTTTTTACCTTTTTGTTTTATCTAAAATATTGCTAATAACATTTCAGTTCTTCGCCGCCGTTGTGTTCCGGCACAATGGCGGTTTAATTATTTACTACATACATTGGAACCACCTCCTTTTTTCTATTTTTTAATTAAATGTTTATAATGTACCCCAAAAACTGGACAAGAAATTAAGGTGGAAAAATCGTAAATTAACAAAAAACAAAGGAGAGAAGAAATGTCCAGTAAGAGGAAAAATTTTTCTAACCAATATAAGGCAAAAGTTG
>Ga0256832_1000033_pt1 | contig 85671 bp, 69 predicted proteins | sample 134614metaG_FD_190534 | JGI IMG/M metagenome (GOLD analysis project Ga0256832, IMG submission 190534) | Hydrothermal vent microbial communities from Lau Basin, Pacific Ocean - 134-614 | ecosystem: Environmental > Aquatic > Marine > Hydrothermal vents | place: Pacific Ocean: Lau Basin | collected...
ATTTTTTATATCAAATTTGCAGCACCTCGCCTTTTAGTTTATTGAGGAAGACTGTTTATAACAGTATGAAATAATTTTATTTGAAAGAACTTATATAATTGCAATGGGAGTATTTTTTGTGGTGAACCAACTCAAATATTGCAGCCAGACAACTCTGCTTGCGCGTTACTTGATTTTTAACATAACAGTGACCAACAACAAATGCCCAATTACATACACAAAACGCAGGAGATATAAAGTTTATATCCGCAAATTAAATAAACATTCACTCCAAAAATCATAAGGAAAATTCCGTTAGTTTTCCAACAGACGTGCTTTCTAAAAAACAATTTATTATCTTAGAAAAACAAAAATATTAAGGAAAAACAGATTGCGACCCTCAAAAAGATTAAGTTATATCGGCGTTTCGCCCACAATGAAGGTTTCCGCCAAAGCCAAAGAACTGAAAGCAAAAGGAATTGACGTAATCGATTTAAGTGTGGGAGAACCGGACTTTCCCACACCGGAAAACATTAAAGAAGCTGCGAAAAAAGCAATTGATAACAACAAAACCAAATATACCGTGAATACGGGACTGCCCGAATTACGTAAAGCTATCTCGGAAAAATTAAAACGCGATAACAATCTGAACTACGAAATAAACGAAATTGTTGTTTCGAGCGGAGCAAAACAAAGTTTATTTAACACAATTCTTTCCATTTTGTATGTCGGAGACGAAATGATTATCCCCGCTCCTTATTGGGTTTCGTATCCGCACATGGTAAGCGTTGCACAAGGTGAATCGGTTATAATCGACACGACGGAAGAAAACGGTTTCAAAGCCACAGCCCGGCAAATAGAAGAAGCAATAACACCTTACACAAAAGCATTGCTGTTATGCAATCCGTCAAACCCGACCGGCTCAGCATATACGAAAAAAGAATTAGAAGAAATTGCCGAAGTAATTGAAGACAAAGAAATCTACGTAATTGCCGATGAGATTTACGAAAAACTTGTTTACGGAAATTATGAGTTCACCAGTTTTGCTTCCTTGAGCGAAAAGATAAAACAAAAAACAATTGTGATTAACGGCGTTTCAAAAGCTTATTCAATGACGGGATGGAGAATCGGTTTTGCCGCGGGTCCGCCCGAAGTAATTACGGGAATTAATAAAATTCAAAGCCACAGCACATCAAACGCATCAAGCATTTCCCAATACGCCGCTCTCGAAGCTTTTTCGGGCGATCAATCTGCCGTTGAAAAAATGAGAGCCGAATTCGAAAAAAGATTGGAGTTTTTTCATAAAGAGCTGACCGCCATCGAAGGGATTTCCTGTTACAAACCGCAAGGGGCATTTTATTTGTTTCCGAATATCAAGCATTATTTGGGAAAATCGGTTAACGGCACACAAATTAACTCTTCGGTTGATTTGGCAATGTATTTACTCGAAAATGCAAACGTAGCGGTTGTGCCCGGAAGCGCTTTCGGCAAAGAAGGATTTTTAAGAATGTCGTTTGCCACATCGTTGGAAAATTTACAAGAAGCCGTTCGAAGAATTAACGTAGCATTAAAAAATTTCAATTAAAATCTGGAAAGTTGTTCGGTTAGTTTTTTGTAAACTTCTTCTACATCCATTTCTTTGCTTGTCCACAGCTCAAACGATTTTGCGCCTTGCTCTATGAACATCAGAAGACCGTTTACAATTTCCGCACCTTGCGATTCGGCAATTTGCAAAAACTTTGTTTTAAGAGGATTGTAAATTATATCAAAAACGATTTGCCCCCGATAAAAAGAATTCTCAAAATTCGTTGGAGTATCGTCTGTATTCGGATACATACCGATTGGTGTAGTATTAACAATCAATTTGGAGTTACGTAATACATCCACAATATCGGGCGGCATTAATTCGAATGTCTGGATATTTGTAAAATGCATTTTAGCTGAAAAATAATCACGTAGATGTTCCGCTCTGGTTATGGTTCTGTTAATCAAATTAATCGAACTCACCTTAAAATTTCTGATTAAACTGAACAAAACACTACGCGCGGCGCCACCTGCGCCTATAACGCTTACGTTTGCTCCCGCAATTTTATCTTTATACGGCTCAAGGGTTTTAATTACTCCGTACACATCGGTATTGTGCCCTTGCAAGTATCCGTTTTCATTAACAACGGTATTTACCGCTCCAATTACCCCGGCTTCTTCCGAAACATCTTCCAAATATTGAATTATCTTTTCTTTATGCGGAATTGTAATGTTAAAACCTCTTATTCCCAATGCGAGCATGCCTTTAATTGCATCTTCCAATCTGTCTTGCGGAATATCGAACGGAACGTAAATATAATTTAACTTTCGCAACGCAAACGCCAAGTTTTGCATCAACGGGGAAAGAGAATGTTTGATGGGATGACCCACCACACCGATTAATTTCGTATTATGATCAATTGTAGCTGAAACCATAGTTAAAAATTATAGAATTCGAATAAATTTAAAAAAAGTTCGGTTTTTGAAATTCCCGGAAAATCCGCATCGAATACTTTTTTATAACGGGGATTTATCATAAAAGCATTTTTTAGGCTAACTAACGCTTCTTCCGTTTTTTTAAGATAAAACGCGGCGATTGCTTTATTATAAAAAGATTCCGCCGAATTTCCGTTTAATTCGGTGCAGATTTCAAACGAGAGGTAAGCATCCGACCAATTCCCGATTTTCAAATAATTCTCGGCAAGCTTGTATCTATACTCGAAATTGTTTTTATCCGTTTCGGTTTTTTTCTTGTAAATCAAAATATCTTTAAATGCCTTCAACATCCATTTATCGTCTTCGTGCGTCCAGAATTTTTTGATATCGTGATTTAATAACACTGCTTTATTCAAATCTTTTATGGCATAACTTTGCATTCCGAGCTTTAAGTAACAAGCTCCCCTTCCAAGATAAGCTTCAGTAAAAGTATCATTTAAGCTATTCAGCTTATCGTAATAAGATATTGCATCGGAAATATTACCAAGGTCTTCGCTCACTCTGGCAAGGTTTAACCAAGTGGATTCATCCAAAGGATCCAGTTTAGATGCTTTTAGGAAAGCATCAAGGGCATCGTTTAATCTATTCAAATTTGCATACGCTACACCGGTATTGAACCACGCGCCAATAAAATTTTCGTCTATCGCAGTAGTAAGTTCGAAACTTTCTATCGCTTTTTCCAATTCGTTCATGCGCATTAGAACAATACCCTTGTTATACCAGCCGGTAGGGTTGTAAGGCTCAATTGCTATATATTTTTCATAAGCTTGCAGTGCTTCGTTTAAACGGTTAAGATTTTCGTAGGAATATCCCAATTCGTACCAAGCTTCGCTGAATTCACTTTCCACTTCCAAAGTTTTTTTGAAATATTCGATAGCCTCTTCGTATTTTTCCTGTCGTTCATATAACGTAGCCAAACCGAATAAAGCCTCTTCGTTTTCCGGATCGAACAAAATGCTGGTTTTTAACGATTCTACGGCATCGTCAATCAATCCCAAATTTTCTTCGGCAATCGATTTACTTATTAGAATATCGGAATCGCTCGGATTAAGGGATATGGCTTTGTTAAAACATTCAAGTGCTTTTTCGAATTCGAATAAATTGTTATGAAATATTCCCTTCGAATACCATAGTTCGGAATTGTAAGGAACAATTTCCAGAGCGGCATCCACAAGATAAATTCCATCCTCAATAAAATCGTATTCTATACAAAGTTGAATCGTTTCTTCGATATTTTCAAGATAATCGAAAATTTGTCCTGACGAAACATACTTTTTGCATGTTTGTACTTTATGCTTCAATCCCTCGTTATCGTTAAGAGAGTTAAATTCGTTATTAAAAAAATCTTCGGGATAATTCATTTTTATATTAAATATGTTCTAATGAAAAACTATTACTATACTTTCTTAAAATCAAGTTGAATTTGTTGAATGAATTATTAAACGAATAATTATTTTTGATCGATGTTTCCATAAATTCGTTGGAAACGGAATATTGACCAATTATAATTTGTAAGCAGGCAAAAATATAGTGAAATTAAAAGCTAACGACAATTAGCATTATTAAATAAACTACCTTAATTTTGGAAATACGAAAAATAAATTTTCTTAAGTATGAAGATAATTATTGCCGGCGGCGGGGAAGTCGGGTTTCATTTGGCAAAACAACTTGCCGGAGAAGAACACGACATTACGCTCATTGAACTTGATAACGACAGATTGGAAAAAATCCAATCCACCGTAGAAGTTTACGGAATCCACGGTTCGTCCACATCCGTTAATGTTTTAAAGGATGCGAAAGTATCGGAAACCGATTTGGTTGTTGCCGTAACTTCGCTTGAAGCCGTAAACATCAACACCGCAACTCTGGCAAAAAAACTGGGGGCACGCAAGACAATTGCACGGGTGGAACACGCCGAATATGTTGCCGAAGAGAATCTCGATTTGTTCAAATCAATGGGAATAGATTATCTCATTTATCCCGAAGAATTAGCCGCTCTGGAAGTTGTAAAATTAATAGAACGGGTAGCCGCCACCGATGTTGTTGAATTCGAAAAAGGCAAACTTACAATCATCGGTCTGAAGCTTGATAAAAATATTCCCATTATCAGAAGAAGTTTAAAGGAAGTTGCATCCGAATTGCAAAGCGTGTCGTTCAGAATCGTGGCAATCCAACGGGGAATAAGAACGATTATTCCCACCGGTGAAGATCTGTTTTTACCAAACGACCAAGTATTTGTTATTACAACGCCCGAAGGTATAGAACAAATTATAAAAATGGCCGGGAAAGACCACATGAAAATGGAAAATATTATGATTCTCGGCGGCGGAAAAGTAGGGCGAAAAGTTGCAAAACTCCTTGAAAATAAATTAAGCGTAAAACTTATCGATTCCGATAAAACCAAAGCGGAAGAACTTGCGAATTATCTTGATAAAACCCTTGTAATACAAGGCGACGGAAGGGATATCGACCTTTTGGCTCAAGAAGGAATTGTTGATATGGACGGTTTTATCGCTCTTACAGAAGACAATGAAACAAACATTATCACTTGCTTGATGGCAAAACATTTGGGAGTAAAAAAATCAATTGCATTGGTAGATAACGTTGATTACATACCGCTTTCGCAAACCATCGGATTAGATTCTTTAATAAACAAAAAACTTATTGCTGCTAATAACCTTTCCAGGTTTATCCGGAAATCAAATCTTATTACAACAGTTACTTTGCAAGGAATTGATGCGGAAGTTTTGGAATATAACGTTAATCCCAAATCGCCTATTACTAAAAAACCGGTTAAGGATTTAAAGTTTCCTAAAAATGCGTTAATCGGCGGATATGTTCGCAGGGATAAAGGCTATATCGCCGTTGGCGACACCCAAATTCAAGAAGGCGATAAAGTCGTAGTGTTTGCTCTTCCGGGCACAATAAAAGAAGTTGAGAAATTTTTCAAATAAACGGAATTAAATGAAAAAATATTTTACAATCATAATTTTAATATTTGTATCTAATATATACGCACAAGAAATATTTTTCGCTAACAGTTACACCGAAAGCGGAGAACCGGTTGACGCTACATTGGATTTAAAAATAAAACCGTGGGGAACCCAAGTTTATATTTTATTCCGTAACGACGGCAAACCAATCGGCGACCCGCTTCTTTATTTATTCGTTGACAAATTACGCGGAGAAGAATATAAACCTTTCGACAGCAGGGTTTTAAATATCGATAAAGACGCAACTTGGGCGGTTTACAATTATGAATTTAAAGACCCCGGCAAGTATGAAGTTTACTTTATGAATTCGAAACAGCACAGGCTTGCAACAGCAAAATTAAATGTGGAACTTGAAGATAAATACGTTGAAGCTTTCTCGGTTCAATCTTCGAGATATTACGAAGGTGCGAAACTCGAATTTTGCGAAGCGGTTGTTAACAGAAAACCGGTTAACGTTTTGAGAACCGCATCGATTAAAAAACTGAACGGAACAGTATATGTTTATTTAAATAATTTCGATGCACTGAACGTCGATACCCTTTTCGTTCAAGTCTGGAAAGACGAAGACGGCGATAACGAATTTGAAAAGTTTATTGAGACAAAAAAATATAAAATTAACCCCGAGTGGTCTGATACTTTCTTCAAATACGTGTTTACCAAAGCGGGTTTATATCAGATAAAAATCTTCGAAAAGAATGAAATTTTAATTGCCGCAAAACATATAAAAATTATCCCGTAGGAAAATATGAAAGGAATCATTCTAGCCGGAGGAGCCGGCACCCGCTTATACCCGATAACAAAAGTCTACAGCAAACAGTTAGCCCTAATTTACGATAAACCGTTAATCTATTATCCGCTTTCAATTCTAATGCTCGGCGGAATCAAAGATATTTTGATTATTTCAAACGAAGAAACCATTCCACTTTACAGAAAACTCTTCGGCGACGGCTCGCAAATAGGCATGAACATAAGCTACAAAGTGCAGCAAGCGCCTAACGGAATAGCCGAGTCGTTTATTATCGGTGAAAAATTCATAGGGGATGACAGTGTTACGTTAATCTTGGGCGATAACATTTTTTACGGGAAACTGGATTTTCTCTACCGCGCATTGGATAACAGCCAATCGGGCGCAACAATTTTCGCTTACCAGGTAAAAGACCCCGAACGTTACGGCATTGTGGAATTCGATGATACGGGAAAAGTTTTATCGATTGAAGAAAAACCATTAAAACCCAAATCGAATTTTGCAATTCCGGGTTTGTACGTTTACGATAACGATGTTGTTGAAATTTCCAAAAACCTTAAACCTTCGGCACGCGGCGAATTGGAAATAACCGATGTGAACAAAGCTTACTTGCAGAAAGGGAATTTAAGAGTTGAAAAAATAGGGCGCGGCGTCGCGTGGCTCGATACCGGAACGCCTTCGGCATTGCTGAGCGCTTCAAACTTTTTCGGAGTTATCGAAGACCGGCAAGGGGTTAAAGTTGCTTGCATCGAAGAGATTGCATACAAACGAAACTTCATTTCGCGCGAACAATTGGAAAGTTTAATCGAAACAATGCCAAATTCGGATTATACGAATTATTTACGGGGTTTATTAAAAGATTAATTGCCCGGATTATTTGCTTAACTCTTTCCGCAAAATTTCATTAACAAGCTTCGGATTTGCTTTGCCTTTTGTTTCCCGCATTACTTGTCCAACGAAAAATCCGAAGACTTTTTCTTTACCCGATTTATATTGCTCGACTTGAGCGGGATTGTTTTCGAGAACGGTTTTGACAATTCCTTCAAGTTCGGATGTATCGGTAATCTGAACCAGATTTTTTTCTTTAACTATTTCGCCGGGGGATTTACCGGTTTCAATCATTTCGGGAAAAATCTCTTTTGCAATTTTACCGCTTATAACGTTATCTTGAATTAAATTAATCAGCTCACCGAGATTTTTTGGACTTACCGGGAATTCGGCAATATTAATTTTCTTCTCGTTCACATATGCCGCCACATCACCCATAACCCAATTGCTTGCTAACTTATAATGCTTTGTTTCCGCTATTACTTGTTCGAAATAATCGGCGGTTTCCCTTTCCGCCGTTAAAACTTTTGCATCGTATTCAGGTAAACCGTATTGCTCCATAAATCTTTGTTTGCGTTTATCCGGTAACTCCGGAAGCGATTTTTTTATTCCGGTAATCCAATTTTCATCTATGTTTAAAGGAACCAAATCCGGTTCGGGAAAATAACGGTAATCGTGAGCTTCTTCTTTTCCGCGCATGGAAACAGCCTTGCCCGCATCGGCATTCCACAATAACGTTTCTTGTTGGACTTTACCGCCGTCTTCCAAAATATCGATTTGTCTTTCTATTTCGTAAGCAATTGCCCGCTCCACGTTCCGAAACGAATTCATGTTTTTAACTTCGGTTCTTGTGCCGAATTCTTTTTGGTTTTTGGGTCGCACGGAAATATTGGCATCGCATCTTAACGAACCTTCTTCCATATTGCCGTCGCAAATTCCCAAATACGTAACCAGTTGATAGATTTTCTTTAGATAAGCCGCTGCTTCCCCGGGGGAAGAAATATCCGGTTCGCTTACAATTTCGATTAACGGAACGCCCGTGCGGTTGAGGTCAACCAAAGTTGTTTCACCCAAATCGTGTATAGATTTCCCGGCATCTTCTTCCATGTGAATTCTTTTTATCCGCACTTTTTTTGTGCTTCCGTTTCCGGTTTCTATTTCCACAAATCCGTGTTCGCAAACAGGTTTTTCGAATTGGGAAATTTGATAACCCTTCGGAAGATCGGGATAAAAATAATTTTTTCTCGCAAAAACGGAATCACGGTTGATAGTGCAATTAGTTGCCAAACCCATCATAATTGAGAAATCCACAACTTTTTTGTTTAGCACGGGCAGTACGCCGGGGTGACCGAGACACACGGGACAAACATTTGTATTCGGCGGATTTCCAAAACGGGTTGAACATCCGCAAAATATTTTCGTTTCCGTCAAGAGTTGTGCGTGTACTTCTAAACCTATTACGGCTTCGTAACCGGAATCCATTGTTATATCTTTTATTTTATGAAGCGCCAAAATATAATTAAATTTGGGAAATATTATTTAGTTTTGTGTGACTATCAATTATTCAGAGGCGAAAATGAAAAATATAGATGTATTGATTTTTACGGCTCATCCGGATGATGCCGAAATAGGAATCGGGGGAACAATAGCAAAGTTAACTTCCGGCGGTTTTTCCGTGGGAATTATAGATTTGACCGAAGGCGAATTGGGAACGCGCGGAAACGCAATAACCCGCGCCGCCGAAGCGAAAGCGGCAGCGGAAATTTTAAATATAACATTAAGGGAAAATTTAAGTTTTCCGGACGGAAACGTAAGACCTTCCCAAGAATACGTTGCCAAGGTTGTTTCAAAAATAAGGCAATACAAACCGCAAATTATAATTGCACCGTATTTTAACGACCGGCATCCCGACCACATCGGAGCGGGGAAAATAGTTAAAGAAGCAATGTTTTTTTCCGGTCTGCCCAAATTCGAAACTTTCGAGAACGGAAAACTGCAAGAAGCATACCGCCCCCGCAAACTTTTCTATTTTATGATGACTTACCTTTTCGATCCGACTTTTATAATCGACGTGACCGATACGATAGAAACGAAAATGAAGGCAATCCGGGCATTCAAATCACAATTTCATGATCCGGAAAGCGACGAACCCGAAACGTTTATTAGTCACCCCGAATTTCTTAAAAACATCGAAGCGCGCGCCCGGCACTTCGGATTTCAAATCGGGAAAACTTACGGGGAACCCTTTTTCTGCGAAGAAAAAATCGAGTTCGATTTCGGCTGGATTTTAAATAAACCGGTCTAGCAAAGTTTTCCCAATATCAGAACAAACTAACAGCGGTTTGTTAATATTCCCAAAATTCAAAACCGTTTGGTTAGTCTCTTTTATCGTAAAACTACTTTATCAGCGAAATTACGATATCCAATTCTTCCACTAATTCGTCTGCTTTGCCGCTGTACCCGATTGATTTATATCTTATAAATCCGTCTCTGTCAATCATGAATTTTGTGGGAATTCCCCTTACTCCGAAATCGGCAACCGCTTTATTTTCCGTATCCAACAAAACATGAAACGGATAATTGTTTTTCTTAATAAATTCTTCCGCGTTTTTCTTTTTATCTTTTATGTTTTCCCAAGTGTTTACAAATAAGAATTTAACATCCGGATTGTTTTTATATTTTTCCACAACACGTTTTAACGCCGGGAAAGATTTTTTGCAAGGTCCGCACCATGTTGCCCAAAAATCCACCATCACCACTTTTCCCTTATAATCGGCAAGCGATATTTTATTACCGTCCAAATCGGTTAACGTAAAACCGGGCGCTTTTTCTTTTATCAACTTTCCTTTAATTTCATGCAAGAGTTTTTCTTTCGCGCTGTTTAAGTATTTATTTACAAGTTCGTCAAACCCTTCGTCGGAACCGTTTACTTTTATGTATGCAGTTTTCATTGCCGATTTTATATTTTCCGTTGCAAGCCCTTCTTTCAAAAAATCCTTTGCTTGTTCCAATGCTTTTTTGTAATTGCCGGTTTCCATCAATGCCTTTATGTACAATTCGTTCAGTTCGCTGTAAGGATAAAAATCTTTGGTAAGCTTTACCGCTTGACCCAAATATTCCGAGCCAATAGCTTTTTTATTTTGTTTGTATAAGACTTCGCCGTATTTAAATAAATTTCTTCCGTAATAAAATCCGCGTAATTCTTTCCAGTCGTCTTCGCTGTAATATTTTGGTTTTTCATCCACCGGTTTTTCGTATTCTTTTTTCGCCCACTTAACACCGAGTTGTGCAACTTCGAATGTTTTGAACAAATCGAAATTTTCTTTTAACATTTTATCCGCAGCAAACTGAAAATAAAACGGTTGTATTTTATCTTCGTTTGCGATAATTGTTCTGTACGCTTTCTCCAAATCATTTTTCTGCTGAACATAATAAACAATCAGATCGCCGTAAAACTCTTTGATTAATTTACTTTTGGGAAATTTGCTTTCAAAATCATAGAGTAATTTTATTTTTTTCGCTTCATCGGTTTCCGACCTGAAATTATCGAACAACACATTTTGGGCTTCTTCCGACCGAGGAAATTTTTGTAATAACGCATCTTTATATTTTTTTGCTTCTTCGGGTTTATCGATTCTGAAATACCATGTAACCAACAAATCCAAATCTTTCGCATTCAAATTTGGGTCTTGAGCCAATTTGCCAAGCTCTTCCGAAATAATATCTTTAGCTTTCTCCTTATTCAACTTATTAGCAATTAACAAATACACATCGAGAAACCGTCTTTTCAGATTTTTATTTTCCGATATTGCTTCGTTCAATAATTTTTGCGCATAAGAATAATCTTTTTTCAAGTCCGCAAAACCGCCCCATTTAGCAAGAGTGCCGGCAAAAGCTGCTTTTGCCGCAGGAAGCGTATCTCCTTTTTCATTCCGCAGAAGGATTACATATCCTTTTTCGCTGTTGTTGTCTTTAATTTTCCCGCTACTAAAACCAACAATTAAGCCGAGCGCCGAATCCGGAACTGTAATTTTAACATTCCACAACCCGTTACGTTTATTAATTTTATTCATTGGAAATTTGCGGGTATTTATTATTTCCCCGGCAAAGAAAAAAACTTTCGCATCGATGTTTTCGCTTCCTTTTAAATTTGTGGAATCGGAATTATAATAGATTTGAACCTCGCCGCCGGGAACAACTTTTTCGGGATTAGTTCCGAATTTACTTTTATAGCTTTTCACTTGGCAACTTTGGAAATAAATCAACGCCAAAATTACACCGGCGAACAATGATAATTTTTTCATTTCGTACCTCGTAATTATTAAACTTGTTTACAATTATAAAATTTATCGGCGGGAAAACAAAATATAACGGAAAATAGCTAAAGCGGGTTTATTTGCTCTTTTCCAATTCTACTATTCCAAGTCCGAGCTTACCGAGAAGCGAGTTCAATTGTTTCTGCTCGGGTAAAGATAAAACGGAAAATAGGTCCCGGATGAATTTCGCATGTTCAATAAAATACTCGTCAAATAATTTTTGGCCTTTATCCGTTAATTCGATTAAAATAACACGGCGGTCTTTCTTGCTCGGTACCCTTCTCACAAGTTGCAGTTTTTCCAAATTGTCTATAATTAACGTCATGTTTCCCCCTGTAGCCAGCATTTTATGGCATATATCACCGACCTTAAGCGGACCCAAATGCCCGAGGGCTTCTATAACTGCAAATTGCGGTAAGGTTAGTCCGAAAGATTTGATATTTTCGGATGCTTTTCTATATATTGTTGAAAACGAACGGGCTAATTTTACCCACGTTTTTAGCGCAACATCAATATCTTGAGGGTATTTTATTTTGTTCATAGTTTATTGGAATATATTCTTTAAAAACGTATAGTAAACAATAATGTAATTAAAATCAAGACATAATATCTTGCATTGATTTTTTATTAATTTTTTCGGAACTTTAATTTTTATTGTTTGTTAATGGTTAATAATTTTTATATTGTTAACCATAAAGAAAGAAGTTTTATGCAAGAAACAGCCGTTAAATATTTTACTCCTCAAGAAGCTCAAAAAACATTGCCTTTGGTCAGGCAAATTATACGGGATATTATAAATAATAGTTTCCAAATCCGTACGATTGTCGAATCTATGGGCGGGGAAGTTTACGAAAACGAAGAAGTTAAAAAATTAGCCCGTGAAATAGACGGGTTTATAAAAGAACTTGAAGAAATAGGCTGCTATTACAAAGATTGGAATTTTTCGATAGGTTTGGTCGATTTTCCGGCAATTATAGACGGAAGGGAAGTTTATTTATGCTGGAGAAGTGACGAAGACGAAATTAAATATTACCACGAAATTGACGAAGGTTTTGCCGACAGAAAACCCATTCCATATATTTATTTGGAAGATTAACGGTTAAATCTATCTATCATGTAGTTGCGGGTTTCCCGTTCTTACTTCAATTTTACACTGCCGCTGATTTTACCAATATTTGCAAGATAGACTGCTACGTAACAATGTAATCTCTACTGGCTTTCTAATTATTAGTTTAGGTTTTTTCTAAAAGTATCAAACACATGTTTCGTATAGTTTTCCATATCCTCAAAATTTCGTTTCTCTTTCGTTACGGTAACAAATTCATCAATTGAATATGGTTTTAAATATAACTTATGTTCTGGATTTCTTTCCATAACCATAGCATATTGGTAAAATCTTTCGGTATCTTCGTGAATAATAGGCGCTATGAAAGAGAGATATTTTTTCAATCTGTCGGCAAATTCTTCATTTGAATATAGGTGTCTGATTACGGATGTGGTTTCTTGGTTAAGTTGCTGGGTTTTGTTTCTTATTAATGTAACTTCTATGAGCCAATAAATTTCATTTGAAAATAACTCAATATCACCCTTATTTCCCGGAGCGTGAGAATAAGGTTTTCCAATATGGTCAGCTTTGTAATTTGGACGGATTGCAAATTGATCACCATATTTCAAAGCGATTAAAATGGATATGAAAAATTCTAATTTTAAAGGTTCTGGTATTTCATTAAATTCTTCGATAATTGTTCTTCTATTGCCAATTTTCTCAATGCTTTTGAGAATTTTCTCTTCGTCAATTTCGTAAATATTTATAATATTATTTATTTGATTTCTATAATATTCTCCATCAATTTTGTCAGTTTCTCGATAACGATAAATAAGTCTTAAAAATTCATTATTTTGACTTTCTAGTTTTTTGAAATAAGCAGAAGGATTTGATTTTTCATTATCTGAAAGTCCAAATTCGATTTTTAATAAATCTACGATATAATCTAATTTATTCTCATTAATTTTGATTAACTTTTTACCACTAAATCGAATTGTTATAAATCCCGAAATGATTAACACTCTGCGAACTACGTCTGGATAATCACGGGTTACGGTTTTGAATTTTGTAGTTACACCATAATTTTTTTCTACAAATTGATAAACACTTTTAAAATCCGGAAATTTATTTTCATTTATTACTTCGATAAAGTTTTCTACATCCCCATTTTGACTGAACATTGCGACAATAAATTGTTCGTAACTTAATGATTTACCTTTTTCTCGTAATTTTAGTAATACTCTTAAAATAAATTTGAAGAAATTAAAATCATTAGAAACGTTCCGATATGGATTTTTCCTATTGTATTTCATTGATTGAATAGAAAAGGCTTCCTGTTCGTCAATGTCGCCTTTTATCAACATTTTGGCAATTTCAGAAAATCTAAAAGTTTCATTATAGCGAGCGTAAACAAAACCTAATTCGGAAGGTGTACGCATATATGTCCAAAACCTTGATTGATAACCTTTTGGGAAACCACCGTCGGAATTTCTTGTGCTGTTTACCTTGACTACTTCCTCTTTTATATCGTCAAATGTTGTTTTATCGTCAATTTGAATTTTGTCACTTTTTACAATGTTATTCAGATATAAATGGCCGACAATTTTCAATAAATTCTCATCATTGAGTAATACACCATCAAAGTCAATAAGCGCTTTAAAAATCTCTAAATACCTATCCGGATTTCTAACGGCTGTTTCGAATGCCATTTGTTTAAATTCAGGTTTTCTTTTTGCGCCTTTTTTCGTCATAATTTAAGTTCTAACATTTTCAATCTCAGAATTCTCCGTATCAAAAATACTCATCTGTTCCGAAAAATCAGGTTGATAATTAAATACCAATACTTCATTGAACGATTTAATGGAATTATCGTGATAACTGATGTAATTGCTTTTGATATTTTGAGTATAATATTTTTCGCTCCAATTCAAAAATACAGAATTAACTTTATTTTTATAATGTGTTACATTTGATACTGCAAATTTGACACCTTTTCGATGCAAATTATCTAATAATTCAATTAAAATTTGTTCATTATTTTCGTTCCAAAACTTATTATATTCACTAAAAGTTATTAAATAAGGCGGGTCAAAATAAACAAAGTCATCTTGTTGAAAATCAATGGTTCTAATAAATTCCGTAAAATCAAGATTGTAGAATTTGATGTTTCTGTTTTTTACAATCCGAAAATAATTTAATAGGGCATTTTGAACATTTTTATTAAAATCTACATTCCCGACCGGCAAATTATAAGCCCCTTCTGAATTAAAGCGCAACATTCGATTAAAACCGAAAATCAACAGCAAATACAAATCTAGCATATCTTTTTGCCGACTGTTATTGTAATGTTCTTTCAATTTTTGAAAAGGCCGTTTGTTAAATTTGGCATAATATGTTTTTTTCCACTGAATTTTCAATTCTTGTGGTACAATATCCTTTTGATAAGAATGTGAAAAGCCAAATTCTTCAATTCGACTTTGGATCTTTTGAAAAAATTGTTCTGGATTTTTAGCTTGTTCTCTTAAAAATTTATGCAGATTTATCACATTTGTATCAATATCATTCAAAAAATACTCTTTGGCTCGAACATTTAGAAAAACCGAACCACCTCCAGTAAAAGGTTCTATAAACCTATTGATTTTTTGGGGAAAATAGTTTTTGATTTCTGGCAAGAGTTTGTATTTGTCTCCCACATAAAATAAAGGGGAACGGTATATTTGTCGTTTATTCATATTTTTTAGTTAAAAATAAAAATTCCTTGTGATTTGAAAACTCCGTTTTACCAGTGTTAAAATATTTATGATTTTGTTCAAACACTTTTGTTTCGCCAACATTATTTAATATATCTAAAATTTCCTCTAATTTAATCTTGTTTTCTGACGATTTACTTTTTGATTGATAAGTATTGTTGTATGAAATTGCTAAATATTTTACTTGTAAATTTTCAACCAAATCTTTAAAAGTATCACGGGCTTTTATTGTACAGTATTTGCTCATATTTTCCGGTTTTGGTTTTAACGCAACGCCAAATAATTCAGGTTTATGCCACCTTACAAGGGTTTCGTAAACGTGATAAAATCTGCTGTATTGTCGTGAATTGTAAGGCGGATCAATATAAGCAATATCTGCTTTAATATTTCTTGCTAAAATATTGGCATCCTCTCTGTAAATTTCTACACCTTTAAAATCTTCACATTTAATAAGCTTTAAATTAAAATTCTTTTTTTTAATAGGTTTTTTAATGTAGGCATCAAAATGTCCAACAGTATTCGCGACTTTGTCCATTGAATATATTAAACTAGCTAACAAAATACTGTATTCTTTTTCATTATACTCGGGTTTGTTTTGTTCAATATCTTCCCGAATATATCCGATTTTTTTCGCTATATTATAGTCAAAAAACTTACCTCCGAAATTTTTAGAAAAATAGTTGTCACTCAGTTCGTTAGCGCTAAGATTGTTGTAGTATAATAGCAATTCATTTAATTTTTCTCTATTCCAATTTTCAGACTTGAAAAATGCTTTGTAAATAATTTCATTTGAAAATAATATGTCGTTGAGAATAACTTTTTTATAATACTTCATAGCTTGTTTGGCTACACTTGCCGTTCCCGCAAAAATGTCGATAAACGAATTGTTGTCGTTGGTTTCTTTTCTGATAATTTCCATTATCCAATCGGTCAACTTTGCTTTGTTGCCGATATATCGTCGACTTTCCAATTTAAAATATCCGTTGTCTAATTCGGGAAATAGTGTTGTATAATATTTCATTTTTTGTTCTGCAATTTTCAAGGCTTCTAACCCGAATTCTTCATTTTTAATTTCATAAACTATTTTATCACTGATTAGAATTTTAGTCAAATATTCCTTATCACAATCGTAATAATCAGCTAATTTATTGATATGTTCTTTGGTAGGCAGGCGTTTCCCATTTTCAATTCTACTCAACAAAGTAAAATCGATATTCGTTTTTTCAGACACTTTTTTCAGAGAAATTCGTTTATTTTCTCGTATCTGTTTTAAAGTTTCACCAATGGGAAAATCCAAATCCAACATATTTTGACATTTTTTGACAAATTTATAATAATATCTGGAATTTTAAAAATTTTTTTAAGATTTTTTTTGCTTATAGGGAACTTTCAATAAATTTAATTTCAATTCCCCTTCTTATTAATTCTTTAATTACGATTTCGGGAGAAACGGCACTTACTGGTAAAACCCCGGAAGTTAATTTCTTTTCTGCCGCTAAAATAGCAATGGCGGAAGCATGCCAGCCTGTTAACCTTTGCATAGACGTAAATCCCGTTTTCTCATCGAAATAATCTATTAATTCCGCTTTAATTGTTTTCTTCCGTCCGTTTTTCTTACCCGTCGCTTCAACCCTTATCACGCAAATGTCTTTGTTGCTTTTAGGTTTGATCTTCGGAGCAAGCAAAGTATGGTAAAATTCCCTCGGCGATATTTCACAATCGTTTATTTTTACCGGGGATTCTTCGAACAAACCGAGCTCGGAAAAAGCTTTAAATTTTTGCCAATGTCCCGGATACCGTAATGTTTTGTTTGTAAGGGTTTTAACTTTTCCTTCCAATTCCCACGGCAAAGTTGAAAGTCCGCCCGAAGTAACCGCAGCTTCCAGTTTACCGAGCGGTTCCGGGAACTCCACTTCCTCGAACATATCGAAGCACGGAACGGAAGTAATTTTTCCGTCAATTAAAAACACCGCGCTGCCGTAATATTCGTTCGTTAAACCGTTCAAATTAAAATGCAATTCGTAATTCCATGGCGGTACCGGATTTTGCGGCAATCCCGCTCCGTAAGATTTAATTTCCTCGGCTTCGTCCAATTCATCGAAAAGGTATTTGATTATTGATATATTCAAGCCGGGATCCATTCCGCAATCGGGAATAACGGTAATTCCGGCTTCTCCGGCGCGTTTGGTTAATTCCATTTGTTTACGGACAACATCCGTATTTCCACCCAAATCGGTCATGTGGGTTTTCGATTTTACCGCGGCTTCGGTGAGACTTAAATTAAATTTGTAAGGCACAGCGCTTACGAAAGCATCCACGCTGTTTAAGATTCGGGCAATCTCTTCCGGATCGGAAGCATCGGCTTTAACTGACGAGCAAATATTCCTTCCCGTTAATTCGTTTACGGTTTCGGCGGATTTTTCAGCCGCATGGAAATCCGAATCGATTAAAATAACTTTTGCGGCATCGCCGAATTTTACGAAATCGTAAGCCGAAGCGAGACCTTGCCGCCCTGCTCCGATTACGGCATAAACATAAGCCATTTATTCTTCCGGCGTTACGATTCTGTAGGAATGGGTAATTTCCACAGTTGCTTTAAGCATTGCGGTAACCCCGCAGTAAACTTCTTGCGATAATTCGATTGCGCGTTCAACGTCTTTTTCTTTTATATTTTTACCGTAGAAAACAAACTCCAAATGTATTTTGGAATAAATTTTCGGATGAGTATCGGTTGTTTCGGCGGATATGTTCATTTCAAAATCATCGAGTTTTACTCTTTTTTTCTGAAGAATAGCGGCAACGTCGCTCGCCGTGCATCCGGCCAAACTCAGTAATAACAATTCCTTAGGTCTTATTGCCGCGTTGCTTCCTCCGAAATCTTCCGGACCGTCAACGGTTACCCAATGATTCGAATCGGTTTTTCCAATGAATGTGATTCCTTTGATTTGCTTCAAGTATGCTTTTGCAACACCCATAATTACTCCTTTTCTTTCTTGGTTACTCAAAAACTTGTCTTTGTTTGATGATTAATCAAACGGTAAGATTCATAAATCGAAATATACCCAAAAGAATTTTGCTTGTGAAAAATTATTTGAAAGAAAACAAAAACGGAAAATTATTAAATTAAGGTTCAAAAATTAGAACGGTAATTCCGGATTGAGCAATAAAACACAAAACATTTTGGGCGGAACGCTGGTCGTAATTGCCTTTTTATATTTCATAACCGACCGTGAAACTCAGAATATAATTCTCGGAACAATATTTATTCTTTACGGAATTATCGCCGTTTACCTTTCATTCGGGAAGAATAAAAATTCCATTTTATTTCTCGGAACGGTATTGTTTTTAACCGGAATAGAATTGTTGCTTCCGTTTGTTTTTACAATAAATTATTCTTCCGGATATTTTGCCACTTCGGTTTTGTTTATTCTCGGCGCGGCAAATTTAATGTTGTTTCTCGACAACAACAGTTTCAAGTTTCATTTGCTGTTGGGAATTTTGCTGATTTTTATTTCCGTCCTTGTTCCGCAAAAAGAATATTTCTGGTTTGTGGATTTGGCGGTTGATAAAATGATAATGATTTTATTAAATATTTGGCCGGTATTATTGCTCATTACCGGAATCGGTTTAATTACATCGCATAGAAATAAGCGGATAAATTGATTTCGAACCCGCAGAACAATCAATACGGATAAAACACATAAAACAAAACGGAAAAGAAAAACAAAACCCACATTCCGGATTTAACTTCCCTTACTTTTCCTGCAAAAAATTTTGTTATGGGATATAGAACAAAACCCGAAGTCATTCCGATTCCGGGATTATAAGTGAAACTCATTAAAACTATAATGGAAAAAGCCGGAACCAAATCCGACAAATCGGAAAAATTAAGTTTGGTTACGGATGACATCATTAACAATCCCACAATTATCAAAGCCGGACCGTATGCGTAGGTCGGAACCGCGACGAATAACGGAGCAAAGAACAGAGCCGACAAAAACAGAATGGAAACTACAATCGCAGTAAAACCGGATCTTCCGCCGGATTTAATTCCGCTTACCGATTCCAAAAACACACCTGCGGTCGTTGTTCCGAGTAATGCGGCGACAACCGTAGCTAAAGCATCGCACAACATCGGCTTTTCTATTTCGGGAAGATTGCCATTTTCATCTAAAAGTCCGGCATTGTAAGAAACACCGATTAACGTTCCCATCGTATCAACAAAATCCAATACGAAAACGGTTAAAATTACCGCAATAAATCCCCAACTTACCGCTCCGGCAATATCGAGTTGAAGAAAAACCGGTTCCAAAGAAGGCGGCGAATCTATCCATTTTTCCGGAAGCGGCGATACACCTAAAAGAAAACCCAAAAAAGTAATCGTTAATATCCCGATTAACACCGCACCGTTGACTTGCCTAATCATTAAAACGGCAATTAGAATAAATCCGGTTATTCCGAGAAGCACGGGAACACTGCTTAAATTCCCGATATGAACCGGGGCGCCTTCAACACCTAATTTAACAATTCCGGTTTCGTTCAATCCGATAAAAGCCAAAAACAATCCTATTCCTACCGCAAAAGCTATTTTCAAGCTTTCGGGAATCGCATTTGCCAGCCAACTTCTGATTTTAAAAAGGGTCAGTAAAGTAAACAACACCCCGCTGATAAAGATTGCTCCGAGTGCGGTTTGCCAACTGTATCCCAAAACTTTCACTACGGTATAAGCAATAAAAGTATTCTCTCCCATGTAAGGCGCAATGGCAAAAGGTCTTTTTGCATAAACGCCCATTAGAAAAGTTCCAAAGAATGCGCTCAATATCGTTGCCGCCATCGAAGGTCCGAACGGAATTCCCGCAGCTTCCAAAATTTTTGGGTTAACGATTATTATGTAACCCATTGTTAAAAATGTTGTTAATCCGGCAATGATTTCCTGTTTCAGGTTGGTATTTAATTTTTCGAACTCGAAGAACCTGGCAATCATTTGATCCCCGCAGTTTTATTTGAAAGGCGTTACAGACGGAACGGTTAAAGTTAATTATAGTTTTATTATATTTCCATACTTTAATATTAACGAATATACGGAACGATAAATAAAAATGACATCAAAAGAAATAAGAAATCAATTTCTGGAATTTTTCAAGAGCAAAGACCATAAAATTATTCCGAGTGCGCCTGTGGTTCCTTACGACGATCCCACACTGCTGTTTACTAATGCAGGAATGAATCAATTTAAAGATGTTTTTCTGGGAAAAGGGGAACGCGATTATACACGAGTGGCAAATACTCAAAAATGCATACGGGTAAGCGGAAAACATAACGACTTGGAAGAAGTGGGCAGGGATACATACCATCACACATTTTTCGAAATGTTGGGAAACTGGTCATTCGGCGACTATTATAAAAAAGAAGCTATTGTTTGGGCTTGGGAATTATTAACCGAAGTTTGGAAGTTACCGAAAGAAAGACTTTGGGCAACGGTTTACAAAACCGACGACGAAGCATTCGATTTATGGAAAACCGAAACCGATATAAATCCGGCTCATATTTTACGCTTCGGCGAAAAGGATAATTTTTGGGAAATGGGCGAGACCGGTCCGTGCGGACCAAGTTCTGAAATTCACATCAACCTGAGTGATGATTATGATAACCCGGAATACGTGAACGCCGGAAAAGAAGAGTGCATTGAGATTTGGAATTTGGTATTTATCCAATACAACCGGGATGCCGGCGGAAAACTTCACGATTTACCGAAAAAACATATTGATACCGGAATGGGTTTCGAAAGAATTGTTGCTGTTTTGCAAAATAAAAATTCGAACTACGATACCGATATTTTTCTTCCGCTAATTGAAGCTATTGCGGAAAAATCCGGAATCCCTTACGAAAACGAAGAACATAAAGTAGCAATGCGCGTAATTTCGGATCATATAAGAACGCTGACTTTTGCGATAGCAGACGGTGCCGTTCCCGGTAACGAAGGAAGAGGTTATGTTCTCAGAAGGATTTTAAGACGTGCCGCCAGATACGGAAGAAAATTAAATTTAAAAGAACCGTTCCTTTACGAATTAGTCGATGTTGTTGTAAACCGGGCCGGCGGCGGAATGGGCGAAATTTTTCCCGAGATAAAAACAAATCAGAAAAACATAGAAAAAATAATTAAAGCCGAAGAGGAAAGTTTTAACCTTACGCTCGATAGGGGAATCGAATTATTCGAACAAGTTGTTGATAAAGCAAAAGCGGAAAATAAAAAAATAATAGCCGGAGACGATGTATTCAAACTTTACGATACTTACGGATTTCCCGTGGATTTAACTAAAGTAATGGCTGAAGAAATCGGTTTCTCGGTAGACGAAAAGCGCTTTAACGAATTGATGGAACAACAGAAAGAGCGCGCAAGAAAATCCACAAAAGAAAAACTGGCATCGGTAAATATTATTACGGACGAATTAACCGGTTTGGAACCGGTGACAAAAGAACCTACGGAATTTGTCGGTTACGATTCGCTCGAAGCAAAGAGTAAAATAATCGGAGAAAAAACAGTTGACGATAAAGGTTTAATTCTGCTCGATAAAACCCCGTTTTACGTTGAAGCCGGCGGACAGATTGACGATTTGGGAAATCTGATTGTTTCGGGCGAACAACTGAACGTTATAGATGTCGCCAAAATTAACAATCAAGTTGTTCATGTTATCGAAAATACGAAGAATTTGGATTTAACTCCCGGCGAAGAAGTTATTGCCAAGGTTGATGCAAAGCGCCGTTGGGATATAATGAGAAACCACTCGGCAACACACTTTTTACATGCGGCATTACGAAAGATATTGGGCACACACGTAAAACAAGCCGGTTCTTATGTTGGTCCCGACAGACTTAGATTCGACTTCACGCATTACAAAAAATTAAGCGAAGAAGAAATCAAAGACATTGAAGCGCTGGTAAACGAGAAACTCCGCGAAAACATTGAACTTATTCATCACCGTAACATTCCATTTGAGCAAGCTAAAAAAATGGGAGCGCTAATGTTCTTTGGCGATAAATACGGAGACAAAGTAAACGTTGTTCAGTTCGGCGACTTCTCGCTCGAATTTTGCGGAGGCACTCACGTTAAAAACAGTTCGCAAATAGGCTTATTCAAAATTATCAGTGAATCTTCAATCGCCAGCGGAATAAGAAGAATTGAAGCGGTAACGGGCGAAGGCGTTGAAAAATATATTTGGGAACAAATTACAAATCTTAAAAAAGCCGACGAGAAAATACACATATTACTCGACGAGAAAAAGAAGATTGAAAAAGAACTTACGCAATTTAAGCTAAAAGAAAAACTCGGTGGAATAAACGATGTTTTGCAAAATCCCGTTCAAGTTAAAAACATTAACGTTTTCAAAGCGAAAGTCCAAGTAAACAACATGGACGAACTGAAATCTTTAGGAGACGAGTTAAGAAACAAAATGGGATCGGGAATAGGACTACTTATTTCCGAAATTAACGGCAAAGTCGGCATTGTCTGCGTGGTTTCCGATGATTTAATCAAAAAACAAAATCTCTCCGCCGGAAAAATCGTGGGAGCGATTGCCAAATTGGTAGGTGGTGGCGGTGGCGGAAGACCGCATCTTGCAACGGCTGGCGGAAAAGACGTAAGCAAAATTGACGAAGCTTTGGATAAATCGGTTGAAGTGATAGAAAACCTACTCTGATACCGGCTAACAACGGGGAAGCTTGTGAGGAAAATATTTTTCCATTTCTTTCTGTTAATTGTAATAAGCGGCTGCTCTCACGAAATCGTTAATCTCTCCGATGCAAAAAATGAAGTGAGGGAATATTACGAGTCCGGAAAATTCGACGCCGAAGTGAATTCAATAATTAACTCTGCAATCAAAAAATTTAACGAAACAGATTTACCGGAAAACGCCGCCGTGGTTTTCGACGTAGACGAGACAGCCCTTTCCAATTACGATTACACAAAAAAGCTCGGATTCGGTTACACTTGGCAAAGTTGGGACGATTGGGTAAAGTCCGCCAAATCCAAAGCTATTCCGGGCGTTAAAAAGTTATACGACTTTCTAATTTCCAAAAACGTCAAAATAATATTCCTTACAGGAAGAACTGCAGACCAATGCCGCGCCACCGGAATAAATTTACGTATAGAAGGATTTGTTAAATACGATACGTTGATTTGCAGAACCGAAAAAGAAGCTCACATGAAAACGAAAATTTATAAAAACAATGCACTGAAAATGTTGGCGAAGAAAAATTACCGGATTATCGGATGCATCGGAGACCAACCCGCAGATGTAAATCCGGATATTTGTAGATTAAATATTTTGGTTCCTAATTATCTTTACAAATTGGATTAAATTACAACTTTGTTGGAAAGTTCGTTTGTGTCATCCGGCTTAATCGGAAAATGCTGCGAAAGAACTTTACCGATTTCTTCAATTCCCGCAATAATACCTTGAGTAAACCTTCCGTTACGGAATTCATTTTCGATTAAACTTCTTATTCTTCCCCAAGTATCGGGAGAAACTTTTTCGTTTATTCCTTCATCGGCAAGAATGTAAAATTTACGCTCGCCCAAAACAATAAATAACAAAATACCCGTTTTATCCCGGGTTTTATCCATGTTTAATCTGAAAAATTCTTCTTCAGCTAATTCTTTAATCGATTTCTTCCTTTTTAGAAACGGAACTTCTTCTTTGATGCTTACACGTATTTCTCCGGAAGTAGTTTTTTCCGCTTCCTTTATTTTATTTGAAATTCTCAGAAAATCATCATCCGTGAAAAAATGGTATATCAGTTCGTTCATAATCGGTTTGTAAATTTAGTTGTTTCGAATAAGAAAATTAAAGATTTAACGTTACTTTAATATTAACATTTTTTTATTCATTTCAAAATTTCCGGCTTGTAACTTGTAGATATAAACTCCGCTGGGTAAACCGGCGGCATTAAACGTAACACTGTAATTCCCGGGATATTGTCTTTGATTTACAAGTGTTTTTATTTCTTTGCCGAGAACGTCGTAAACTTTAAGGGAAACAAACCCCACCTCGGTCCTCCCCTTTGCTAAAGGGGAGGAAGCAGGAGGGGTTGGAATTGTATATTTTATTGTTGTCGAAGGATTAAACGGATTGGGATAATTCTGCTCCAATTCCAATTTTATCTCAGGAAAAATACTGCCGGTTTTAACGGAAGTAAGGAAATCGCTCGGCGGATAATACGGTTTGCTTATAACTCCTTCATCGCTTAACAAAACCTCAATGTCCGGATTTTTCAAGATGCTGCTTATCTCAACCGAATCTCCGTTGAGCAGAACCGTATCCGCAATTAACCGCACACCGTGAGAATAATCGGCGTAAGAGGCAATATGACCGTTATACATCGGTTGAATGGGATTGTTAATTCCCAAGTGCCATCCGTAAATTACCACTCTTTCATAGTTTCTGTCGTTACTGTAAATTTTATTTGAAATGATAATATCTTTTTTATGTCCGGCTATTATGCTGTCGCCCGTTCTATCCAATCCCAATTGAGTGATTTGCAATTTTATGGAATCGGTATGTTGTTTAAAAACCGGAACTGTCGTCATTTTATCCGAAGGCGGAATCGGTTGGGGACGCAATTTAATTCCGGCATTATTGTAAATGAGATCAACCATTTTTTTGGTAGGCAAAGAGCAATCGAGCCTATCGGCAAGATATTGTGCAGTAGAGGGCGTCATGGGCATATATAAGTAATCATCGTCGGACCCGATTGCAACGTAATCGCACAAAGTGTAGAAAACCAATTCGTAATTTTGTGAATTAACAGTTTTCTTTACCGTAATTGCTCTTAATTTTCTGGAGAACAAAGGAACGTTACCATTTAAAATTTCTTTAACTACGGCTTTTTCCCTATCCTCAATGCTTAATCCGGTAACCAAAGATGCGAAAAAAGAACCGGGGGCAGCATCGGGTTTTCTTTCCGGAATGTTCAAATATTTAAGCGAATCACTCCCTTCACCAGAATAATTCTCACCGGCGGCAAAATTATACGGATAAGTAAATAGAAGCAGAACTGTTATAATTTTTAAACATTTAAACATAAATATGTTTATTTTGATATTACAAATAATGATTAAATTTTGCAGACTTTTGCTTTTTCGGATTAAACTTCACCGTGTATTATCCAATATCTTTCCTACCGTCAAAACAAATTAAACAATATGGGACTCCAAATCAAATTTACGCAGAAAGAAATTCAAATCAGAAAAGTTAAATTGGGAAAGACGGGGATGCCCGATTGACATCCCCGCATTTAAATTATTCTTCGTGGAAGCTTTTCACCGCGCTTGTCAGATCGCTGAATATATTGAACACTTTATCCATTCTGGTAATGTAAAACATTGAAGATTCAGTTTGATCATCCCAGACAAGTTTCAGGTCGCCGCCTCTCGATTTTGATTTTTTAAGCGCATTGACCAAAACTCCCAACATCGTTGAATCGACAAACTCACAGCGCGTTAAGTCTACTACGAATTTGTGGTTACCTTGGTCAATCAAATTTTGCACATATTCTTTAAAGTCTAATGCTTTATCCATCGTTGCGCGTGCAAGGTTAACGGTAACAACACATACATCTTCCAAGCATTTACTTTCAAAATCATTATCGTGTCCCGCTTCGTAATCTATTTTGTCTATTTCCGGAAAATCGTTTTGCGCATCGAAATTTTCTGCCGGCATAGGTTCTTCGTGAGTTTCGAAATCTTGAAAATCATTAGTTTCAACTTGTTGTTCTTCTTTTATTTCCTCAGCCGGTTGTTCTTCCAACATTTTATCAATTTCTTCAATCGAAAGTCCTTCGTCCAATTCATTAAATTCCTCATCCATTTCAATAACGGGTTGTTCAGCCGATTCAGCCGTTTCGACTTCGGATTCTTGCTCGCGATGGTTATCGTTCAGCAATGCTTCAAGTTCCGCTATTTTCTGAACTTGCCGCTCAATCATCTCCTCTTTTTGTCTTAACTCAGATTCATCTATGGAAATTTTTTCGCGCAAGTCTTCTATTTGCTTTTTCAAATATTCTGCATTTTCGTCTTTTTCCTTCTTAAGCTGTTCAAACTGTTCTTCCAATCCTCGAAGCTCGGCTATTTTCTGACTTTGATTTTCAATGATTTGCTCCCGTTGGGCATCGAGCATTTCGAATTCGGTTTTTTCGAGCTTCAGTTTTGCAAGTTGTTCGCTTTGATTTTTTATAATTTCTTTCTGCTCTTCTATTTGCCGACTAAGCTGATCTATTTTTGCGCTTAGATCTTCGTAATCGGATTTCTGTGTGGAAGAAGTTTCTAACTCCTTAATATAATCTTCAAGACTTTTTATCAGTTCGTTTTTCGCTTCAATTTCCACATAATTTTTCTTGTTAATTTCTTGATACTCGTTCAGTTTGTTCCTAAGCGCATCCAACTGTTTTTTCTGACTTTCTATTTGCAGTCGCTTTTCATGATCTGCTTGTTCCAGTTCTTCTTTCAATTTTTCCAATTCGGAAATTCTGTTCTCAAATTCTTTTACGCGCTCGCTGTTTTCGTTATCGGAATCCGAAACATGAGCTATTTTTTCGTTCAGTTGGTTAATTTGCGATTGAAGTTCGGAGATTACGCCTTGATTATGAACCAGTTCGGCTTCTTTGGTTTTAAGTTTTTCGGTATAATCATCCAATTGTTGTTGCAGTTCGCTGCTGTTAGAAGTGTAATGGCTGAGTTTTTCTTCAAGCTCCGCAATTTCGCTTCTTAATTTGCTTATTTCCTCTTCCCTTTCTTTAGCTTCTTCATCCCGCAAATTAAACAATTGTTCATATTCTTCCGCTTTTTCTCGGAAAGTGCTTAATTCGTTTTGCAGACTTTCAAACTTATCGCTGTATTCCGCAAGTTTCGATTCAGCAGCCACCAAGGCTTCTTCTTTTTGTTTCAGTTGCTCAATTTTTTCGGATAGTTCGCCGTTGTATTTTTCGTGTTCGTTGAGTTTGTTTTTATAATTTTCAAATTCCGAATAAAGTCCGCTTAATTCATCGCTTTGTTTGGTAATTATTTCGTTTTGTTCTTCAACTTTTGATTTGTATTCGTCAACGGCGGAATTCAATCTGCTTAACTCTTCGTTTAATTCGGCAATTGTTTTTTCGTATTGCGCTTTATCTTCTAACAAGCTCTGTTCAGCTTTTTCCAAGAGCGAAATATTTTCTTGTAGTTTTTGTATTAATTCGTCTTTCTCCTGCGTTGAAAGACTGCAATTTTGCATCCGTTCTTCATATTCGTTCAATTTGTTTTCGATTTCTTCCGCAAATTTGACTTTCTCGTTGTAACTGACTTCCAATTCATTCTTTTTGTTTTCCAGTTCGGCATTTTGCTGTTCCAAACCGGCTTTTTCTTCTTCCAGTTTCGAAGCTAAGTTTTCAAGCTCATTTAATTTCCGTTCGATTTCGTTCACGTAGTTTTCTTTTTCTCTTAAACTGCTTTCAAGATTTTCTTTCTCTTGTTCAAGTTCGGATTTCTTATTCGATAATTCGTTTAAATTTTGTTCGTATTCGCTGCTCTTGTTTTCAAGTTCGTTTAGTCTCTGTTCCAGTTCCGAATATTCTTTTTCTTTTTCGTAGAATTTATTTTCCCATTCGTATTGTTGTTTTTGCAATTCGGAATATTTTTGTTCCAGTTGAGATTTTTCTTGATCGAGATTAGCTTTTAAGTTTTCCAATTCGTTTAATCTTTGCTCAACTTCTTGCAAGTATCCGTCTTTTTCGTTTAATCTGTTAATCAGGTTTTCTTTTTCTTTTTCAAGTTCTTCTTTTTGCCGCTCAATTTCCGCTTTTTGATTCGAAAGCTCGTCGAGTTTACGTTCAAATTCGTTGTTCTTACTTTCAAAGCTTTCAACTTTGTGCTGCAATTCTTCCAATCGATGATTTTGCGCTGCAACCAAGCTTTCGTTTTCGGCGTTTTTGTTTTTAAATTCCTCGACCAGTTCGGATAGAGAAGCGATTTCTTCTTTAAGCATTTCTATCGTTTCGATATATTCTTCTTCCGCTTTCTCAAGATCCATTTCCCTTTGTCTTACTTGCGTTAGTTCATTGCTTAATTTATCCACTTGTTCTTGCTTAAACTGATCATCCAATTCCAAAGCATGAATTCTGTTTTCGAAATCCTTAATTCTGTCATTCAAATCCTCGATGAATTTCTCTTTTTCTTCAAGACTCTTAGAAAGTTCCATCTTATAAATTGATAATTCATTCAGTTGCTCCTTCTGTTTTTCAATTATTTCGCTTTTTTCTACTTCCGCGTTATCCAGATTATTCAATTTATTTTCCATTTCGGAAAGACGGTTGTTTTGGTCTTCTATTATTTGGTTATCGCGTTCTATTTGAATTTCATATTCATCTATTTTGTTTTTCAGTCCGGCTATTTCGTTTTTCAACTCGTTAATTTTATCAATATATTCTTCTTCGGCTTCTTCAAATCGTTGTTTTTCGGAACGTAAAGCATTGAGTTCCGAATTCAATTGTTCGAATCTTTCGTTCTGGTCGCGCAAGCTGCTTTCGTAGTGAACAACTTTTTTATTTAATTCATCTAACACAGTGTCTTTTTCGCTAATCAAATTCGATAATTCTTTTTCCTTCTGTTCAAGTTCAGCCAACTTGCCGGTTTGACTTTCAATCAATGCATTCTTTTCTTCGTCAACATGTTTGAAGTGTTCGACTTGTGCTTGCAATTCATTAATTTGGGAATTCAAGTTAGCAACAATTTCATTCTTGCTTCTTCTTGTTTCTTCAAGTTCGTTTTCCAGAATTTTAATTTGTGCAAGTTTCTCGTTCTGTTCTCTTATAAATTTGGTTTTGGCTTCAATAACTTCGTTAAGATCGTTAATTTTCGCATTAAGATCAGATAATTCCGATTCTTTAATTGAAAGCTGTTCGTTTTTCGCTTTTATTTTATCTATAGCGGAATTCAGTTGCGATTGCAATTCGTTGATTTGAGCTTCGTATTTGCCAATTTGCTCGGTTTGAGATTTGAGTTTATCGAGATATTCTTCTTGAGTTTTGTTCAATTTCTCAAGTTGAGCTTGAAGTTCGTTTATGAATTGTTCTTTTTCTTCGGATTGATGTTTCAGTTTCTGTGCGTTTATCGTCAACTCGGAAATCTGATCGGATAATTCGGAAATTCTTGCGTTTAATTCCACTTTTTCGTTTTCGCTCGATGTTTTGTACTCGTTTAGTTCATTGAGTTGATTTCTTAAGTTTTCGATTTCAGCGTTTTTCGCATTTTCCGATTCCGTTAATTCCGCAATTCTGTTTTCCAATCCAGTTATTTTTGCCACTTGTTCGCCGATTAAATCATTTTTTTGTTTCTCCGAGCGTTGCAGTTCTTCCACGTAATTGTTCAATCTGTAAATTTCTTCGGCTTTACGGTTAATTTCCTCATCTTTTTCGGCAATTACTTTACCGTTGGCTTCGGCAAGTTCTTCCAAAACTTTTACTCTTTCGCTAAATCCTTTAATCGATTCTTCTTTTTCAAGAAGTTCGTTTCTTAATTTTTCATTTTCCGACTTAAATAGTGAAAGTTTTTCGCTTTGTTTTTCAATCAGATTAACTTGTTCTTCGTGTACATTTTCATAGTCCGCAACTTTTTGCATCAAATTCTTAATCTGCAGATTTAATTGCTCAAGAATTTTATCTTTTTGTTTTTCAAGTTGTTTTTGTTCGCTAATAACGGTCTCAAGTTCGGAAATCTTATGGCTTTGAGTAATGATTATTTCATTTTTCTCTTTTTCGGATTTTTCAAGTTCTCTTTCTCTTTCCTCCAATTCTTCAACACGTCTCGCATAACTTTCGATTTCCGAAATTTTTGCGTCTATTGAAGCATTGAGATTCTTAATCGTTTGCGATTTTTCTTCGTTTTCTTCTACCAAAGCCGGAATTTTTTGAACTTCGTTTTCAAGCTCGTTTTTGAGTTCTTCCAATTCATTTAATTTGGCGGTAAGTTCTTTTAACTGTTGGTCTTTTTCGTTAATGAAACCAATTTTTTCTTTCAGTTCGCCTTCTAATTTTTCAATTGTGCTTTGTTTTTCGGATATTCTTCCCTTTAATTCTTCAATGCGTCCGTTAAGTTCGTCTTTTTCCTTATATAAGCTATTAAGCTCTTCGGTTTTACCGGTTAATTCGTTTTCGGCGTGGTTAAGTCTTTCTTTATATTTTTCTATTTCCGATTTCAAAAATTCAATTTCGTTCTGTAATTCGTCAATTTTTTGAAGCCCGCTTTCCTTATCCAGTTCCAGAACACTTATTTTCTCATCAAGGGCGAAAATTGATTCTTCTTTTTCCTTTAATTTTTTCTCCAATTCTTTAATGAGAAACTCACTTTCTATAATATCGTTTTCTAAGTTTTTGTTTTTATTTTGAAGTTCTTTAATTAATTCGTTCTTTTCGCTCAATACCTTTTCGTGTTCTTCTTTAACCAATTCAAGACCTGAAATTTGACCTTCGAGCTCTGTTATTTTGTTTTCCAGTTGTTCTTTATCTTGTTTAAGCGATTGTTCCGATTCGTTTAATTTTGCAATTAAATTGTTTTGTTCGGAGATCAATTCCGATTTTTGCGAAATTTGATTTTCGTAAGTTTTGTTTAATTCTTCCAATTCGTTAAATCGCTTTAAGTACTCTTCGATTTTATATTCCAAACCGTTTATTTCATTTTTTAATTGCTCCCGTTCTTCTTCCAATTCTAAAATTTTAACGCTCTGCTCGCCGATTAACGAATTTCTGTGTTTATCTACATGTGAGAATTTTTGTTCGAGTTTTTTATATGCTTCCAATCTTTCCCTGTATTCTTCGGCTTTTCTCTGCAGCTCTTCTTTATCATTTCTAAATTGACTAAGCTCTTCTTCAATTTTTTGCTTTTCTTCTTTTATCAGATCGATAATGTGTTCTTTTTCGGAAAGTTTATTTTCATAATTTTCCGTTAATTCCTTTAACTCTGCATTAAGTCCGGCAATTATTTCATCTTTGGATTTAATTTCGTTCTCGAATTTTTCCCGGACGGCAGAATCCGATGAAAGCTGCTCGGTTATTTCACGTATTTTCTCACTTTGCGAATCGATTACTTGTTCAAGTTTTTCGTTTTTATCTTTTAAATAAGATATCTCAGCCGAATAGTTTTCAATTTCTTTATTTTTTTGTGAAATTACATTTTCAAAATTTTCCGAATCGGAATTCAAACGACCGTTTAATTCAACGATATTTTGTTTTAACCCTTCTATTTCTTCATTTTTTGCCGCAATTTCCTCATCAAATTTCTGATAAGCTAAAGAAAGTTTGTTGTTCAGTTCATTTAATTCTGCGTTTTGATTTTCAAGTTTGCTATTTAATTCTTCATTCCGGTTTTTAAGATTAGCAATTTCATCTTCGTATCCTTGAAGCAATTCATCTTTTTTTCTGTCGCTTTCTTTCAAATCTTCAAATTCAATTAATAATTTTTGATAATCGGCTTCGCTTTCTTCTTTTGACATAAGACTTCGATTATGAAGTTCATCGATTTGATTTTTATAGTTCTCCAAATCCCTACGCAGATTTTCTATTTCCTGGTCTTTTTCTTCCAATCTCGAATGAAAACTTTCTTGTTCTTTTTGAAATTCGTTTAATTTTTTCTCGCGTTCATCTATTTCTTGTTGAGCTTTTTCAAGTTTTTCAGCTAATTCGTTTCTTTCGTTTTGCAGGTTTCTTAATGCTTCTTCGTTTCTGTTTAATCTTTCTTGAAACTCTTCCGATACCGCCGCGCCGTTCAATTTGAACGCTTCCAATTCTTTCTTCAGTTGAAATAATTCTTGATCCTTTGCTTCGAGGGATTTTAAGTAGTGGTCTTTTTCCGACTGGATTTGATTAAGTTCGTTTTTCAGAGATTCGATTTCTTCCAGATACGGTTGAACTTTTTCTTCCGTTTCGTTTTTATTTTGTCTAACATCCAACTCGTATATCGGGGTTTCACGTTTGTTCTGTTTTTTAATTTTTTCTTGGCGTGCCCTTTCAACCAATTGTTCAAGTTGCTTTTTGGTGTATTTGTCCAAGTCGGTTAGTGATTTTTTAATATTGCTGAAAATTACATTGTAATGTTCCAACAAAGTATCCAACTCGGCTTCGGAAAGAATTGCCAAATAAGAATCCCTGAGCGCAACGGCAGTAGATTTTCGTGGTGATTTAAGGAAGAACTCGTCTTGACCGAAAAACTCATTTTCGCCTAAAATTATTGAATTTGTCTTTCCGAATGCTTTTCGTTTAAGTAAATTAACCTCACCGTTCAAGATCAGATAAATAGAATCAGCCGGATCTCCTTCGCGAAATATTACTTCACCTTCTCTGAAAGTCTTCAAGTTAATTTTTAAATCTTTCAGATTATACTCGGAAAGATCCGCATTTCTGAATAATTGATTACTTTTAAGCGCTAAGTTCAATTGATTTTGCATGGAGTTCTCTTAAATTATTAGTACTAACTATTGGATTATCGATTTTATTATTGTCAAGTTTATTATTTTATTGTGAAAAATTTTTACACTCCGCCGAACGGGTTTTTACAAAATTGTGATTTGAATCACTTCGAACAACTTTTGTGCCGAAAAATTTTATTTTGATATGATATCGTCGGAGATGTTCAACAGAAAGTTTAAGCTGTTTTCCAAGCTTAAAAAAACTTATAATATTTCATTTTGAAGATATTTTTATAATATGTCTCAAAATGAATTTCCAAATTGAGATGAGTAACAAAATTATGCATTTTAATCGCCTGCCCTTGAATGTAAAAAAATATCTCGCGCGCAACGGGGAATTTTTTAGAAATCCGGATAGAACAAAAAGTAAATTATACGATTTGGTTGTGGTTATACCGGCTTTAGCGGAATTAGAAAATTCAAAAAAGTTGTTGAAATCATTAGAAAATAACCCAAAATCTAAAAATACGCTGGTTTTAATTGTGGTAAACAACAGGGCGGAATCAACTAACAAGGTAAAAACCGAAAATAAAAAATTAATTGAGTTTTTAGGTAGCCGGATTAGAAAAACACGTAAATTCGATTTGAATTTCATCGATGCAAGTTCACCCGGGAAAGAATTGCCTGAAAAATTTGCCGGAGTGGGCTTAGCCAGGAAAATCGGAATGGATTACGCACTTACCGTTTTCGATTATTCGTCAAATTCGAAAAAAATTATCGCTTGTCTCGATGCCGATTGCCTGGTCGAGGAAAATTATTTCCGGACAATTACGGATAATTATACCAAACTTAATTTATCAGCAGCAGTTATAGATTTCGAACATCAAACACCAAATGATTCAAAACAGCATTTGGCAATTGTTAATTACGAAATTTTTCTAAGGTATTATGTATTGGGATTGAAGTATGCAAATTCGCTTTATGCTTTTCATACAATCGGCTCTACTATAACCGTTGATTACGAAAACTACATAAAAATCGGCGGGATGAACAAGAAAAAAGCGGGCGAAGACTTCTATTTTATGGAAAAATTGGCAAAAGTGACGCATATTGGCAGACTCAAAACCACCAAAGTTTATCCTTCGGCAAGAAAATCATGGCGGGTTCCCTTCGGAACGGGACAAAGAATAAGCAAATTTTTAACAAATTCCCGTGACGAATATTTTTTATACAATCCCGAATCTTTTGAAATTTTGAAAAAATGGTTGGAAGTTTTTAATTCCACGGAAGTTTCAGATGCTAAGGAATATTTAAAAGAAGCAGAAAAAATCAACCCCCAATTAAAAAATTTTCTGAAATCCGCCGGCTTTGAAAATGATTGGCAAAAAATCTTAAAAAACTCAGGTAACTTACGCCAAATCATGCATCAAAAAAAGCTGTGGTTCGACGGTTTCCGTACTTTAAAATTGATTCATTTTTTAAGGGATAACGGTTATCCGGATATCGAAATGTTTGATGCGGTTGACATTTTACTATCCAAATTAGGAACGGAAACAGGAATTAACAGAACTTCCGGCATACCGCCTTTGGAAACCCAACTGGAATATTTGCAAAAACTAAAAGAAAAAGAATTAGATTAAGGGTATTAGAAAACACCGAGCGGAAATCTTAAATTATATATCCCAAATTCCAAATAACAAATCACAAATGACAAGTGACTAATGACATTTCCCTACTGACAATTACAAAATGTGTCACTCCTCTATCGTTTGATGGATGAAATGGAAAGTTCTCTTTAGATCCCGAAATAAATTCGGGATGACAAATTCTATTCCGTGTCATGCTGAATTCATTTCAGCATCTGATTTACAAATTTCTTTTTAGATCCCGAAATGATCCGCCGGAGGCGGACGGAAAGACAGGTTCTTCTTACTGTCATGCTGTTCACCGGAAGCGGGTAAATTTAAAATCCAACCGTAAAACCTAATTTAGTTTTTGTATCCAAAGATTTTTTCCCGTCCGGCGGAAGACTGTCATATCTCAAATTAAATTCAACAGATAACCCGAATTTTTTTGAAATTTTTACATACAGACTATTTTCGCTCAACACCCTGAAATCATTAAATCCATTAGCTTTCGGTTGATAATAAACCACAGAAGCCACCGAAGCGTTTCCGTTTAATTTCAACCTGTACGATAAATAATTACTAATCCTGAAAACCGATGTTTTTACCGGGTGAACCGCCGTTTCGGGCAAATCATATTTTTCGTGTTCGGTCATTCCGGCAATTCCGTAGCTCAACAAAGAAACATCCGATCTGAACAAATTAAACCTTAAACCCGCTCCGCCAATAATGCGAAACAGCAATAATCTTGCCTTGTTATAATCGATTTGTCCGAAAACTTCCAATTTGATAACTTGAGTAAGATTGCGAACATAGCGCAAATGAAATAACGCTTGGTTCGAAAATTCCCTTCCGCCTTGCCAGCCGTATTCGCCTTGTGCAACCGCAAATGTATAGAAATTTTTAGCTTGATAATCCAAACGCCCTTCCAAATCAATTTCTTGTATATCTTTATTTCCGGTTTTTGCAGATATTCCGATGCTCGTTAAACCGGAGAATCCTGTTCCGTTTAAAAATTTTCTATGCTTTTCAATATTTACTTGCGCAAATAAAAGCGATTTAAAACACAACAGAATAAATACCCCAATGACCGCTTTTTTCATAATCCGTCCGCTTAATTCTTAGAAAATGTTTGTCGGAAAATTAATTACTCTTTTGCAATTTTCTAACATAAATTTAGTAATTTTTAACAAACGTATTATAAAATAAAAAGGAACGAAAATGAAACCGGCAAACCCACTAACAAAAACAAAAACATTAATTATTTTAAGTTTATTAACACTAAGTTTTATGCTAACCGGTTCCCACTTAATTTCATACAGAATATTCACCGGCGAAGGAAAAGCAACCGATTTTCAAGCGATTGTTGATGCATCACAAAATTACGATATAATATTCTTCGGAGAACAACACACCGACCCGATAGGGCATTGGCTTGAGTTCCGTCTGCTTAAAGCTTTATACGAACGCGATTCTTCTAATGTTATCGTTGGTATGGAAATGTTCGAAGCCGACGGTCAACTTTTAATCGATGAATATTTTAAGAATCAAATTTCCCAAAAGTCGTTTGAAAAAGAAGAACGCTTGTGGAATAATTACCAAACCGATTACAAACCGATTCTGGAATTTGCAAAAGAAAAAAATCTGAGATTCGTAGCTACAAACATCCCGCGCCGATATGCCGCTATAGTGGCAAGAAAGGGAATTGCGTATTTGGATTCTTTGGATTCGCAATCAAAACAATTTATTGCCGAACTTCCCGTTCCGTTTAATAAAGATTTACATGTGTACAAAGAACTTTCGGAAATGATGGGCGGCGGACAAATGCACGGTGGGAAAACTCCCGGAACAATTAAAAAGGAAACGGATGAAAATCCCAAATCAATGCACACGCCTAAAGGAACAATAAAAGCGGGAAACGATAAAACAGAAAACGAAAACCAAAAAGCAATGGAAGAAATGAAAAAGATGATGAAAAATCATGGATTGGGTCATATTGCCGAAGCACAAGCTATTAAAGATGCTACAATGGCTTATTTCATTTTAAAAAATTTTGAAAATGGCAAAAAATTCATTCACTACGACGGATCAAAACATTCGGATTACCACGAAGGAATAGTCTGGTACATAAAACAAAAACGCCCGGATCTGAAAATCCTTGTTATTTCTTCGGTTCAACAGGAAAACCTTGATTCTCTAAACACTGAAAACAAAGGGCTTGGCGATTTTATTTTGGTTACACCCGAAGATATGACCCAAACACACAGATAAGCGGAAAGATGAAAATCAAAAAGATTTTTCTTACGGTGATATTTGTAGCGCTTTGCAATACTTCCGGTTTTAATGCTCAATCGATAACCGACATTATCAAACCGATTAACCTGAAAAGCGGAAAAACCGATTCTGTGATGATTGATGATTTGTTTTTCTCTAAGAATTACAATTTAAATTTTCTACCGAATGATTTAGTAAAAACCGTTTACAATCCGCAAACCCGTTATGTGTATTTCAAACCGGATTCATCTTTTCAAGGAATGACGGTTGTAAACTTCACTCTTAACGGCGAAATCAACGCAATTCCTTTGGTTATAAAAAAAGAAAAATTTTACAAATTTATTTTTAGCCCCGATACCGTTTACAAAGTTCTAACCCTTTTCGGAAGCTTCAACGGATGGAACCGCCACCAATTGTTCATGTCGGATAAAGATAAGGACGGGATTTTTGAAGTTGAAGTTCCCCTTGAACCCGGAACGTATCAATATAAATTTTATGCAGATGGAAAAGAGATTGTTGATCCGCTTAATCCCGAAAAGGTCCCAAACGGATTCGGCGATTTTAATTCGGTTATAACCATTCCCGATCCCGACACAATAAAAACTTTCTTGCACGTAGGAAATTATCGCAAGCTCCGGGATTCCGTACAATTCGAATTCATTTACGAAACTCAAAGTAACGATTATAAATTACAACACGGAGACGTATTTGTTTTTTTAAACAACCGTTTGTTAAACGAACAGAACGTTAAAATTGATAAGAATAAAATTTATATAAATTTAAATCCGGAAAAGCTGAAAGGAAAAAACACTTTAAGAGCAGCCGTTTCAAAAAACGGAAAAGTTACCAACATTCAAACCGTAAAACTATTTGACGGAATTCCCGCGGGAAAAGATAACTTTACATGGAATCAAGCAATAATTTATTCGTTATTGATTGATAGATTTTACGACGGCGATACCACACTTAACAAACCCGTAATACACGATTCCCTTTCACCGAAAGCAAATTATATGGGCGGCGATCTCGAAGGAATTATTAAAAAGATAGAAGAAGGTTATTTCGATTCACTTGGAATAAATACTTTGTGGATTTCTCCCGTATACGATAATCCGAACAAAGCATATCGGGAGTATCCCGCACCGCACCGTTGGTTCAGCGGATATCACGGCTATTGGCCCATAAGCTCCACACGGGTCGAAGAAAAATTCGGTACTATCGAAAAAGTTAAAGAATTAGTCGGGAAAGCACACGCACACGGGTTAAAAGTGTTACTCGATTTTGTATCGAACCACGTTCACAAAGAACATCCCTTTTTCAAAAAGCACCGGAATTGGTTCGGCAAATTAAAATTACCCGACGGAAGATTAAACATCAGGTTTTGGGACGAATACCGTTTAACAACATGGTTTGAACCTTATTTGCCTTCTTTCGATTATCTCGGCTCCGAAGAAGCGTTAGATACAATGACCGACAACGCAGTATGGTGGTTACAAATTACCGGCGCAGACGGATTCCGGCACGATGCGGTTAAACACGTTCCCAATAAATTTTGGAGAGTCTTAAATAAAAAAATTACATCGCGGATAGAAATTCCCAAACAAATAAGAGTTTACCAAATCGGCGAAACATTCGGGAGTTACGATTTAATTAAATCTTATGTCAATAACGGTCAGCTCGACGCTCAATTTAATTTTAACCTTTACGATGTTGCGCTTCCCGTGATTATAAAACCCGGTTTACCTTTTTCAGTACTCGACAAAGAACTACACAAATCATTTACCGTTTACGGCTATAATAATTTAATGGGAAATATTATGGATAGTCATGATAAAAACCGCTTTATGGCTTATGCGGACGGTGATTTGGATGTAAGTCAATGGAGCGCGATAGAAGAAGGATGGAAAAATCCGCCGAAGGTTGATAATCCGGATAATTACAAAAAATTAATTTTGTATATGGCTTACATGAACACAATTCCTGGAATCCCCGTTATTTATTATGGAAGCGAATTCGGAATGAGCGGCGCTTCCGATCCGGACAACCGCAGAATGATGAGATTCGGTTCCCAACTTTCCCCTTATGAAAAACATACTTTACAAGAAGTAAGCAAAATAATCAAATTAAGAAGAGAACATCCAGCATTAAACTTCGGGGATTTTTATACCCTTGCCGCCGATAAAAACATTTATGCGTATATGAGATCGGACATGAACGAAAGAGTTATAGTTGTATTAAACAAAAGCAAGAAACCGGAAAGGGCGGAATTTGTTCTCCCGGCTTTTTTTGATATCGATTTCATTACAAATATACAAACCGGTGCTAGAATCCCGGTAGAGCGCAATTCAGCGAGTTTAATAATTAATCCCGAAAGTTATTCGGTTTTCACCGTACCGGAATTTGAGTGAATCTAAACTCTTTTTAACAACGCTACATTTTCAATATGATAAGTCTGCGGAAACATATCGACCGGCTTTATTTTAATTAATTTGTAGCCACCTTCAATCAACAATTTTATATCCCGCGCTTGTGTTGCCGGATTGCAACTTACATATACAATTTTTTCCGGCTTTAACTTCAAAATATCGTTTACCGTTTTAGGATTCATCCCGCTGCGGGGCGGATCGGCAATGATCACGTCCGGCAATTCTATTCCCAAGTCCTTTACTTTTGGAATGAATGATTTATTCAAATCGGCAAGAATAAAGCCGGCATTATTCACATTATTCAGTTCACAGTTAACTTTAGCATCTGCCACGGCGGAATCAACCGATTCAAAGCCGTAAACTTTTTTAACATGTCCGGAAATAAAAATTGATATTGTGCCGGCGCCGGAATACAAATCATATACAACTTCACTTCCTTTAAAACCGGCAAAATCCAAAGCGACGCCGTAGAGCTTTTCCGCTTGAAATGTGTTAGTTTGGAAAAACGAATTAGCGCTTATTCTGTATCTATAATTCCCGATTTTATCGTAAATAAAACCCGTACCGGCATAAACTTTTTCGTAATCTCCAAGAGCAACTTGTGACTTCTTTAAATTTATATTATTTATAATTGTTGTTATTTCCGGAATTTCACTTTTTAAATATTCCGTATATTCATGCATTAAATCATCATCTTCCCCTGAAGTAACTAGGTTAACCATAATATCGTTTGTATGTGCGGAAATACGAATTACCAAATTCCTTAAAAAACCCGTATGTGTTTTAGTAGAATAAACGGATACATTTCTTGACTTAAAAAATTCTCTCGTTTTATTCAAAATTGTATTACTTACGGGAGATTGTAAAAAGCATTCGTCGATATCCAAAACTTTATCAAACATTCTCGGAATGTGCAAGCCGAGAGCAAAATAAGAATCAATTTCAGCTTGTGAATTTATTTCTTCCGTGGTTAACCATCGTTTGGCTGAAAAAGAAAACTCCATTTTATTACGGTAGTAATAAATTTTTTCGGAAGGCAATACAGGTTCAACAGTGTAATTTTCAAATCCACCCAACCTATTGAATATATCAACAACCTGCTCTTCTTTATATTTGATTTGCAAAGAATATTCGAGGTCTTGTTGTTTACAACCGCCGCAAACACCGAAATATTTACACTTTGGAACAATCCGTCCTTTAGCCGGAGATATTATTTCTTCTACTTTGGCTTCGCCGTACGATTTTTTCAGTTTGAGAATTTTGGCTTTAACAACATCGCCCGGATAAGCATGATGTACAAAGATTACATATTTTTTATTATCACTGTCGGATACGTGATTTAATTCCGATTTATTTATTCTGGCAATTCCTTTACCTTCAAATGCGTAAGATTCAATTTCAAGAGTTACAACATCGCCTTTTTTCATCGACTAATCTATTTCTCCAAGGTATTTTTGTAAAATCTTTTTCCATTTGGGTGATTCGATTTCGTACAACAAAACACGATTAAGTTTTTCTCTTAATTTGCTATTCTGCGGCATTGCAAAACCGTAGTAAAGTGGATCGAGCGTAACCGGCAATACTTTGAGTTGATTGGTTTTACCGCTTTTTATAATTTCGTATTTTAGTATCGGGGAATCGTAAACCACGGCGTCGATTTCATTATTCGATAGCGCATCGATTGCTTCCGAAACAGTTACGTAGTCGCTATTTTTAATATTTTTCCTATTTAAATAATTAATACTTGACGATGCGGAAACCGTACCGACCCTTGAGTTATACAAATCATTAAGCCCTTGAATCTGCGATTCGAGCTGTGTAACGGTTAACGCGGAAGCTATGGCTGCCGTGAAACTCGATATAATTATTAATCCGGCAAACATCCAAATCAGTCCGATAATTCTTCCGCCAACGGTTTTAGGAACTTTGTCTCCGTATCCGACGGTTGTCATTGTTACCGCAGCCCACCAAAAACTTGAGCCGAGTCCTTTTGTTTTACCGTCGCCGAAATGTTCCTTGTTTTTCTTCCTTTCGAATATCCACGTAATAAAACCCACGAGAAATAAGAGTCCGAGCAAAACAAAAACAATTCTCAAAAAATCATAAGAGAGAAACCTATCCAGCACCTTCAATATTGTGTTTGATTCTTTAATCCGCGTAGCGATACCCAAACCTGTAATAAAATAAGGATGAGAAAAATCAAAATTTTTTTCTCTTTCTGCAGTTATTGTTAAAGGGGCAACGGCAATATCGATTTCGCCGTTTTTCACAGCATTGAGCAATCCGCTTAAATTATATTCGGTAAAAGAATATTTAACGTTCAGCGAATCGGCAATCTCCTTCCAAAGCTCTATTGTTATTCCCGTCCAACCGTTTTGATTTTTAATAACAAACGGCTCGGCTTTTTTTGTCCCGATTCTAAGTATATCAGTGTTGACCGGTTCGTTTCCATATACGGAGACAACAAAAAACAGCACAAAAAGAATTGTTTTTTTCTTTAACATCATAATTTATCATTCTATTTTTGGCAATACAATTTTAACAAACTTTCGGATTAAAACAATATATTTAGGGTTCAAAAGGAGAAAATCTTTTATAATGAAAAACAAACTTTCGATTTTACTTTTATTCCTTCTTGTTTCCGGATGTATTCAAAATTTGCCGTTGGACGAAAAGATCGATAACTACGAATTGATTAACCAAGACAGCACCGCTGTTGTTTTTCCGGCTGATTTTAAATCGAAAATACTTGTAGTAGGATTTATTTTTACAAACTGTCCCGATATCTGTCCGCTTACAACTAACAACATGCACTTGATTCAAGAAGAGTTGAAAAAAGAAAACATCAACAAAGACGTTCAATTCCTTTCGATAAGTTTTGATCCGGAGATAGATAAACCTTCCGTGTTAAAAAAATTTGCCGAAGTAAGGAACCTTGATTTAAATAACTGGCAATTATGCACAGGCACCCAGAAAACTATTAATAAACTTCTGGATGAGTTTAACGTTCTTGCCGTGCAAGCGGATACTATTTATCTGCCGAATAACAAAGTACAATACTATTATGTCCACACCGACCGTATTTCATTACTTGACCAAAAAGGAAATCTGCGAAAAAATTATCCCGGCAGTAAAATAAATATTAAAGAAATTGTTGCCGATATAAAGGAGTTGGAAAATGAAAAATAAATTCTTTCCGGTTATTTTTTTGTTGTTGGCACTTTTGGTTATGACAGGCTGCAATAATAACAAAGAAAAAAAAGAAGCGGTTCCCGAGAAAGAGGAGTTGTCAATTAAAAATCCTTGGATACGACCTGGCGCGGAAAACAGAAACTCCGCCATGTATTTTGAAATTTACAACAATACCGCTAAAAGCGATACGCTTTATTCCGTGGAATCGTCTTTGGCAAAATTGGTACAGATACACGAAACCTACAATAAAGGAAACGACATGAAAGGCATGCGCCACGTCGATTTTGTAGTGATTCCCGCCCACACTAAACTGCAATTCAAACCTGGTGGTTACCATGTAATGCTTATCGGTCTGGCAAAAGATTTGAAACCGGGCGATACCGGCGAAGCGACGTTATTTTTCAAACTTAACGGTAAAGTGCAAGTAAGAGCCGAAGTAAAAGGGAAATGATTAATTATATTCGTCCCAACTTTTAATTTGTAAATCGTTTATGTCTTTGGTGCAAAACGCAGTGATAAAGGCGCGCGCCAATCTAACATTGGTAAGCAGCGGAATGTTAAAATCTATTGCGCTTCTTCTGATTGTGTAATCGTTATCCAATTCGTTTTTACTTAAATTTTTCGGAATGTTAATTACCAAATCAATTTTATGCGATTTGATATATTCCAATGTATTCGGCTCTTTGCCGGAATCCGGCCAATGTAATAATGTGGAACTAATATTATTTTGCGATAAAAATTTATGAGTTCCTTCGGTCGCATAAAGTTTATACCCTTTCCCGATAAGTAATTTTACGCTATCTAACAATTCTGCTTTCGCTTCTACCGGACCTGTTGAAAGCAATATGTTTTTCTTTGGAATTTTGTAACCGACCGAAAGCATAGCTTTTAATAAAGCTTCGTAGAAATCATCGCCGAGGCAACCGACTTCGCCTGTGGATGACATATCCACTCCGAGAATGGGATCGGCTTTTTGTAATCGTGCGAAAGAAAACTGAGGCGCTTTAACACCGATATAATCAAGCTCGAACAACGATTTGCTAGGTGGAGCAACTTTATTTCCCAACATTATGTCCGTAGCAAGTTCAATAAAGTTTGTTTTTAAAACCTTCGATACAAACGGCAAACTGCGGGAAGCCCTTAAATTGCATTCAATTACTTTTACATCGTTATCCTTTGCTAAAAATTGTATATTGAACGGTCCCGTTATATTCAACTCTTTTGCTATCTGTCTGGTTATCCGCTTGATTCTTCTTACGGTTTCAAAATAAATTTTCTGCGGAGGGAAAACCATTGTTGCGTCTCCCGAATGAACTCCGGCAAATTCGATATGTTCGTTAATCGCATACACAACAATTTCTCCTTTACCGGCAATTGCATCTATTTCTATTTCCTTTGCATTTTCTATAAACTCGGAAACAACCACCGGATATTTTTTCGAAACTTTTTGAGCTAACAAGAGGAAATGCTGCAATTCGTCTTTATTCGATACTACATTCATCGCTGCGCCGGAAAGGACATAAGAAGGACGGATTAAAACCGGATAACCGACGGTATCAATAAATTTGTAGATATCTTCGATACTCGTTAGTTCTTTCCATCTCGGTTGGTCAATTTTCAAATTATCCAACATTTGCGAAAACTTGTGACGGTTTTCTGCGCGATCTATCGATTCGGCAGATGTACCTAAAATATTTATATTTTGGCTATTTAATCTTATTGCAAGGTTGTTTGGAATTTGTCCGCCCGTGGAAACAATTACACCAAGCGGGTTTTCAATATCAATTATATCCAAAACCCGTTCGAACGTTAATTCTTCGAAGTAAAGTTTATCACTTAAATCATAATCGGTGCTAACGGTTTCCGGATTAAAGTTAATTACAATAGATTGAAAACCGTTTTTCTTGATGGCTGTAAGAGCGCTAACGCCGCACCAATCGAACTCGACGCTGCTTCCGATTCTATAAGCTCCCGAACCGAGAACAATAACAGATTTTCTTTTGTCTTCGGGCAACGGATCGTTCTCCGTTCCGTTATACGTTAAATAAAGATAGTTCGTCTCGGCAGGAAACTCGGCCGCAAACGTATCGATTCTTTTAACAACGGGTTTGATTCCTTCCGAAATTCTGTGTTCCCTTACTTTTAACAAATCGTCTTCAATTTTAGAAACCGGGCTTTTTAAGATTAACCGCGCCAATTGAAAATCGGAAAAACCGAACTGTTTAGCTTTAACCAGAAGTTCCCGCGGAAAATTTTCGAGGGAATTAAATTTCTTTATTTCACCTGATAAATCGACAACTTCTTTTATTTTAGCCAGAAACCACTTATCTATTTTGGTCAATTCATATAACTTATCGATTGAATAGTTTTTCTCGAACGCTTCCGCAAGAGCAAAGATTCTGCGGTCGGTTGGGTTTTGTAATTCATGTTCCAAATCGTCAAACGAAATTCCGGTGTTTGCTACAAGACCATGCATACCTTGTCCGAGCATTCTTATTCCTTTTTGAATTGTCTCTTCGAAGGAACAACCGATTGACATTACTTCCCCGACGCTTTTCATACTGCTGCCGATTTGTTCGGAAACTCCTTTGAATTTGCTTAAATCCCAACGCGGTAATTTACAAACGACGTAATCCAAAGCAGGTTCAAAGAATGCGGAAGTGGTTTTGGTTACTGAATTTTTTAATTCGTGTAAAGCATAACCCAGTCCGAGTTTTGCCGCAACAAAAGCCAATGGATATCCGGTTGCTTTCGATGCAAGTGCACTTGAACGTGAAAGTCTTGCATTAACTTCAATCACGCGGTAATTTTCGGAATCCGGGGCCAAAGCAAATTGAACGTTAAATTCCCCGACAATTCCCAAATGCCTGATAATCTTAATCGAAATTGCCCGGAGCTTGTGATATTCTTGGTTGGTAAGTGTTTGAGAAGGAGCCACAACAATACTTTCGCCGGTGTGAATGCCCAACGGATCCAAATTTTCCATATTGCATACGGTAATGCAATTATCGTAACGGTCGCGTACGACTTCGTATTCAACTTCTTTCCAACCTTTCAAAGATTCTTCAATTAATATTTGCTTGGAATAAGAAAGCGATTTTCCGGCAAGGGATTTCAGTTCATCCGGATTGTTAGCAAAGCCGCTACCGAGACCGCCGAGAGAATATGCCGAGCGGATTATAACGGGGAATCCCAATTTCTTTGCAGCTTCTATTGCTTCGCCGGTTGATGTTACGGCAATGCTTTTCGGCGTTTCGATATCAATTTCGGCTAATCTTTTTACAAATATATCTCTGTCTTCGGTATCGATTATGGTTTGAACGGGGGTACCCAACACTTCTACATTGTGTTTTTCGAAAACACCTTTTTTGTAAAGTTCAATTCCGCAATTCAGCGCGGTTTGTCCACCGAACGAAAGAAGTATTCCGTCCGGTTTTTCTTTTTCTATTATTTTTTCCACAAAGAACGGGGTGACAGGCAAAAAATAAACACGGTCAGCCACACCTTCGGATGTTTGCACCGTAGCAATGTTGGGGTTAACGAGAACGGTAAAAATATTTTCTTCTCTTAAAGCTTTTAAGGCCTGAGAACCGGAGTAATCGAACTCGCCGGCTTCCCCGATTTTAAGTGCTCCGGAACCCAGTAATAAAACTTTGGTAATCTTTCTCATTTGTTATTGTTTATTATCAAATCTATAAACTCATCAAATAAAAATTCAGTGTCGGTCGGCCCGCTTGAAGCCTCGGGATGAAATTGAGTAGCGAAAAACGGTTTGGTTTTATGCTTTATTCCCTCGCATGTTCCGTCGTTCAAATTAACAAATAATTCAGACCATTCATCACTTAATTTGCCGGGATCCACAGCAAAGCCGTGATTCTGCGAAGTGATATAGCATTTCTTATTCTCTACGTTAATAACCGGCTGGTTATGACTTCTGTGACCGTATTTCAATTTGAAAATATCCGCTCCGGCGGCAAGCGACATAATTTGATTACCCATACAGATTCCAAACAATGGTTTGTTGTCGCTATATATTTTCTTTACATTGGCAACGGTATCCTCACACTTCCGCGGATCGCCCGGTCCGTTTGAAATAACAACCCCGTCATATTCTTCACCCGTAAAATCATAATTCCACGGAACCCTTATTACCGTTGTATTTCTGCGAATCAAACATCTCACGATGTTATGTTTAACTCCCAAATCGACTAGCACAATTTTATACTTTCCTTTTCCATGAACGGTTTTGCGGGCAACGCTAACTTTCTCTACCATGTTTTCAGTATTCGGATCGTAAAACGGAACATCGTCGTTATCGAAAATAATTTTACCCAACATCGTTCCTTTTTCTCTTAATTTTATTGTTAACGCACGTGTATCTATTCCGTACAAACCCGGGACTTTGTTCTCTCTTAACCATTCGCTTAAACTTCGTTTTGCGCTCCAGTGGCTGTACTCGAATGAATAACCGGAAATTACAAAACCTGTAATTTGAATTTTCTCCGACTCGAAATTTTTAACTATTCCGTCTTCCATAGAAAATTCCGGCACGCCGTAATTTCCGACCAAAGGATATGTGGAAATGAGAATTTGCCCTTTGTACGAAGGATCGGTAAGACTTTCGGGATAACCCGTCATTGCGGTATTGAAAACAACTTCCCCCGAAACAGATTTTTCGTAACCGAAAGAATATCCTTCAAACGTCGAGCCGTCTTCGAGAATTAACTTTGCTTTGCGGTGGGACATTTATTTTATATGTTAAAAAATATTGTCGCTAATCTACAAAAAAATTATTTAACTTCAACATAATCCGAAACAACGGATTCATTCCCGTCCGAATCAAATGCCGAAATTACAAAAAATGTTTTCCATGCGGGATTTGCCGGCATCTTATAATTTAATATAAATTCAGTTAAGGGGTCGCCTTTCAGAAAAGCCGGAACAGTTTTTATTAATTTTAAATTTTTATAATTAAATTTTGAACCGGACGACGAATAAATTTTGTAACCGTAAATATCCGGTTCCTTATTTCTGTTCCATGTAAGTAAAATTCTGTTTCCACCAGACATTCTTTTTACTTTCAAGTTTTGCGGTTTGGAAGGTTTTCCGGCGTATGGATTTTTGAAATAAAATTTTAACCGCATATCATTACCGGTTTGTCCCGTAATTTCAATGGTAAACTTAATCTTCGCCTTATTTGATGAAGATGGATTGCTGACGGGAGAAAACACGTTGTTGTATTTTAAATCGAATGCATCGAAAGAGTCGCCCCAAGCTGCATTTCTCGGATAAACAGGTTTGAAACACGCATAATTTTTACCCTTAATATATTGGGTAAAATTCATTTCGTTTTTACCGTAGGGATTGGGTCTGAGTTTTATTAATTTTTTATTCAAGGTATCAATTTTAAAATCCCAATTTCCGTCAGCGCATTCTACAAAAACCTTTGGGGCAAACCGGTAAGGGTTTTTGATGTGATAAATATAAATTCCTTTATCCCCGGCTTTGTCGTTTGGACTAATCTTTTGTCTGTTTTCTATTACGAACCATTCATTCTTGGAAAGTTTTAATCTTAAAGCGCTGCTTGTTGTCATATAATCCGGCAGGGTATATTCAACGTCCACACCCGCTTTAACGTCAACGAATTTCATCCAACCGAGGCGTGCTCTTTCCCACGAATGCATTCCCCGGCTTGCATTCCAAACTGGTCCGCCGGTCATCAATGCCAAATTCGTTACACCGTTTAGGTGACCCGCACCCAACAGAAAATGCCCGAATTCATGTGCAGCTACATACTTAAACCATTCAAACCCGTTTTTACCTCCTCTTGCTATTAATCCCGAACCTTGGCTGAGACTTCCGCTTTTTATTGTTACCCCGTCATCGGTTTTAATTTCACGCTTGGTTAAATACATTCGCGCAATTCCTGTCCAACCGTTGTTAAAAAACAATCTGTTCGGGAAATTACGGTAAAGCAAAAATACCATATCCACTTTCCCGTCCGGTTTTCTCACAAATTTACGGTTTTTATCTCTGCCCCAATTATCGTATTTCGAATAGTCGATATATTTGTCGAGACGTTCCAATATTTCTGTATTCACTTCAGATATGTTTTTGTATTCTTTCATATCGTATTTTGGCCGTACTAGTTCCGGGTAAACATCACCGATTAAATTCAATTTTCCGTTGGACATTTCATAAAAATACTGTGTAAGATTATTTACTTTAAATTTATTTGTGGGATGGGAACTAACAAAATCTTTTGCCCAGCTAGGTAAATTGATTGTATCGTAAGGCCAAAATTTACTCTTTGTTGTCGAGTCGTCGTCGAACTGAATAAAAATAAAAAGCGCTTTAACGGTTCCTTCGGAAGGGATTGAGTTTCCGCCCGTAACAAATTTTTTCTTTCCGGCTTTTCTTTTCGAGAGATTTTCGAAAAATGCCCGTTTGTTTTTAATTTTGCCATGTTGCGGGTATAAATCGGAATTAATAAATGTTAGTAAAAACATTAATGCTAAAATACCCAACGGTCTTAAAGTTAGCATTAAATTCACTCCGGCTTTTTTTCCGAAAGTGTTTTAAAGGCAAGAGCATACAAGCGGATTTGCTTTAGCATAGAATTTAATCCGTTATTACGCGTTGGGGAAAGATGTTTTTCTATTCCGATTTTCTTTAAAAATTCCGGCGGATTGGAAAGTATATCTTCCGGAGTTTGACCTGAATACACTCTTAAAAGAAGAGCAACCAAACCTTTAACAATCATTGCATCGCTATCGCCTTTAAAATAAAGCTTTCCGTCTTTGAATTCCGGATAAAGCCAAACCTGCGATTGACAGCCGGATATTTTATATTTCCCCGTTCGGAATTCTTCCGGATACGGTTCAAGTTCCTTTCCGAGATCAATAATGTATTTATAGCGCTCTTCCCAATTGCCAAGGAATTCAAATTCTTCTTCGAGCTGTTTTTGTATTTCTTTTATTGAATCACTCATTTCAGATATTGTAATTACTTAAAAAATACGGCAGCATTTGCCGCCAGGTCGGCCAGTCATGGCGCATGTCGTGACCCCATAAATCAAGCCAATGCCGGATTCCTTTGGAGTTCAAAATATTCGATAAGTGAATAGATGCACTGGGGTCTTCATACTCGCCTTGCCCCGATGCAATTACTATTCCCAAATTATTCCGCATGCGGTTGAGCAAATTTTCGTCCTTTAAGTTCGGCAGATAATCTACCGGTGAATTAAAATAAACGTGATCGTCGTAGTATCCGTCGGTATATCTTTTCAAATCATATACTCCGCTCATTGCAATTGTTCCGCGGAACAAATCGGGTCTTCTGAAAAACATGTTAGCCGCATGATAAGCACCGAGGGAAGCACCTGTTGTAATTATCGGAACCTGCCCTTGACAATGACTGAAAATAAAATTAACAACTTCTTCAACAACATATTGGTTGTACTGTCCGTGCCGGATTGATTTGTGCGGCGGGTACATGTGCTTGTTCAACCAACTCTCGTTGTTAATGCTGTTGATGGAAAATACCTTGCATTTCCCTTCGTCGATAAACGGGGCAATCGCGTCAATCATTTGGAAACGTTCATACTCAAGAAAATCAGCGCCTGCGGTGGGAAACATCAACAACGCAAAACCGTAGTGACCGTAAACCGCAATTTCCATGTCTTTGTAAAGGTTGGGACTATACCAAGAATAAATTTCTCTGTGCATTTTAAAACTCTTTTTTATTACTTGAAAATTAGACTAATACAAATGAAAAAGCAAACGAACGGTTTTTGCAGTCGGGAAATTTATAGGGTTGTTCTTACGAAATATTATTTCAATTATCATTATCGGTATTCAATTTTTCCGGATTACGGACAAACTTTTTATCTTCAGATTTTACTCGCCTTTCCAGTTTTTTAATATCTTCGGCAGGCGGAAGATCTTCCGGGCGTATTCCTCTTTCCAACAATAATTTCCGTACCGCTTTATTATTACGGATATGTTCCCATGCAATACGGTTACCTTTGCTAATATCTTTATTTTTGATATTGAAAATTGTAATTTCGGTAGCGAAATCTTTTGCCTTGATAGTAATTGTAGGTAAAAAATCGGCGAGAGGTCTATTCGGTTTTATCCCTAAACGTTTTTTCATTTGACCGGTTGTTAGACCAAACAAAGCTTTATCTCCTTTACTCCTGATTATGCCGAAATTTTTATCGTTTCCGGTACGTTCAAATATAAGTTCGGAAAGCTCTTTTTCAGATAATGTTAATTTTTGACGGGCTTGTAGGCGTTCCCAATCTTTAATTCGTTTTTCAATAATCTCGGCTTTTCTGGTTTGTACGGCAAAATAGTTTTGGGCAAAAGCGATAGCTTCTTTTTGCGGGTCTCCGTTTTGAGCGATCAGATAACATGCAAAACGGGTTAACATGAAATCCCGAATTTCTTTTGTCGCTCCTTTAGGCATTGCTATCGTTTTGTTGACGTCAACAAAATGATCGTTAATTTGATGCCCGGCCGTTTCGCAGGCGGTTTTTGCTTTGTTTATTACTTTGGAAAAATTACGCCATTCGGTATAACCCAAGAGATGCTGCAAGTCCCGGGCAAACCAAAATTCAATTCCGTTTTCGGTTTTATTGGCATAGGATTCAAAATCTTCAGTTAACGATTTTATGATTTCTTTTTTCATTTTTATTATCCCAATATTTCTTGGTGCATTCTGAAATTCTTTTTTAATATTTAAAATTTAGACTAATACGAATGAAAAAGCAAACCCGGAACTAATTCATTAAAAATATGTTGAAGAAAAGCGGAAAGTTATTCTACCCATTTATTGATTTTTACCCAAACTTTTGTTTTTATATAAAGTTATTTACAATTTTTATTAATTATGAAAAAATTCGAATTAGTTTCAAATTATAAACCGTCCGGTGATCAACCGGAGGCAATACGGCAGTTAACCGAAGGCATTTTGCGGGGTGACAAGCACCAGGTTTTGCTCGGTGTTACGGGCAGCGGGAAAACTTTTACAATGTCGAACGTTATAGCAAACGTTAATAAACCGACATTAATAATTTCGCCGAATAAAACTTTAGCTGCACAGCTTTATTCCGAGTTCAAATCTTTTTTCCCCAATAATTCGGTTGAGTTTTTCATCAGTTATTACGATTACTATCAACCCGAAGCTTATGTTGTAAAAAGCGACCTTTACATCGAGAAAGATTTTTCCGTTAACGAAGAAATCGACCGGCTCCGGCTTAAAGCCACAACTTCGCTTATAGAAGGAAGACGCGACGTAATAATTGTGGCAAGCGTAAGTTGTATTTACGGAATCGGATCGCCGGAACAATACGCCAGACAAATTTTATTTGTAAACCGGGGGCAAACGCTTGACAGAAAAGATTTTTTACGCAAGCTTGTTGATATTCATTTTGTAAGGAACGATTTCGAATTTACACGCGGAACTTTCCGTGCGCGCGGCGACGTTGTGGAAATAATTCCCGCATACGAAGACGAAGAAGCAATCCGTATAGAATTTTGGGATGACGAAATCGAAAGAATTTCGCTCATCGATTCTCTTACCGGAAATTTTATTAAAGAAGTCGATAGCGTTGCAATCTATCCGGCGAAACATTTTATCACAACTCAAGACCAGCTAAACCGCGCTATCCGTTCCATCGAGGAGGAATTAAAAGAAAGATTAAAATATTTTTGGTCGGAAGAAAAATACCTGGAAGCTCAAAGACTCGAACAGCGCACACGATACGATATCGAAATGATGAAGGAAATCGGTTACTGCTCGGGTATAGAAAACTATTCGAGGCATTTGGACGGTAGACCGCCCGGTTCGAGACCTGCGTGTTTGCTCGATTATTTTCCCGAAGACTATCTTTTGATTATAGACGAATCCCATGTTACCGTTCCGCAAATCCGGGGAATGTATAACGGCGACCGGGCAAGAAAAGAAACTTTGGTCGAATATGGTTTTCGTTTACCATCGGCACTCGATAACAGACCGTTGAAATTCGATGAGTTCGAGGAACTTACCAATCAAGTGGTTTATGTTAGTGCTACTCCGGGACCTTACGAGCTCGAAAAAACCAAAGGCGTTGTGGTAGAGCAGGTAATCCGTCCCACCGGTCTTTTGGATCCCGAGATTGAAGTGCGCCCGGTAAAAGGGCAAATTGATGATTTGATCGGCGAAATAAGAGACCGCGTTGCTAAAAACGAACGGGTTTTGGTCACTACGCTTACCAAAAAAATGGCCGAAGATTTATCCGATTATCTCGATAAAATCAATATCAAAGTAAGATACATCCACAGCGATATAGATGCGCTTGAACGCGTGGAAATAATCCGCGATTTACGAATAGGCGATTTTGACGTGCTCGTCGGTGTGAACTTATTGCGGGAAGGTTTGGATTTACCCGAGGTTTCCCTTGTTGCAATTATCGATGCAGACAAAGAAGGATTTTTAAGAAGTGAGCGGTCATTGATGCAAACCGCCGGCAGAACCGCACGGAACGTTGACGGAAAAGTTATAATGTACGCCGATACAATTACGAATTCAATGAAAAAAACCATAGACGAAACCAACAGAAGAAGAAAACTTCAGCTCGAATACAACAAAAAACACGGAATTACACCGAAAACCATTTACAAATCCAAAGAGGAAATTTTATCGTCTACATCTATTGCGGATGTACGCGGCAAGGAAAAAGAACAAGAAACAAGCTTTTCCAAAGTTGCCGAACCCGTGATTAAATATATGACGGCCGATCAAAAAGAAGACCTGATTAAACAAATGGAAGAAGAAATGTACACCGCAGCTAAAGATTTGGAATTCGAACGTGCGGCATATTTGAGGGATGAAATAGAGAAGTTGAAAAAAATGGTCGGGAGGAAATAAATTTCAAATCCTAAACTTTAAATTGCCGGGGACGCAAAATTTACGTCCCCTACTTTTTTCTCGTGAATTAAAAAAATTTTTTTCAAATTGTTCTTCTTAGATCCCGAAACAAGTTCGGGATGACATATTCTTTAATCTGTCATGCTGTCCCGAAAGCTTTCGGGATCAGCATCTGATTAAATCATGAGTTCATTTTAAATCCCGAAACCATCCGCCGGAGGCGGACGGAATGACAGATGAAGAAATTCCAAATAACTAATGACAAAATGTTTCATTCTGCTAAAGTTTATAATTTTTAACCACAGATTCGCACGGATTTCGGCACAGATTTTCACAGAAAAGAATTTTATTTTATTGCTACCACCGTCCATACGGTGGTAGAATTAAACCGACCGAACCCCGTAGGGGTGGAATATTTATAATAATCGTAAACCACAACAACGTTAAAACCCCGGCGGGGTGACACCTTAAATTTAAGTCATGCTTAATCTGTGCCACTCCTACGGAGTTTTGATTTTATGTTAGAATGCTTGTTCTATAAATATGCCACGCCTACGGCGTTTGGGGGAAGAAATGGAGAGTTCCTTTTAGATCCCGAAACGAGTTCGGGATGACGAGTCTTTATCTCTCATGCTGTACGCAGAAAGTGGGTTTCCCATGTCATGCTGTCCGCTGCAAGCGGATTATTTCAGCATCTGATTTAAATTACGAATTCATTTTTAGATTCAGAAACAAGTTCGGAATGACATGTTAATAAGCAATCCGCCGAAGGCAGACGGGATAACACGTTCCTCACAATGTTATGGAATGTGTCATGCCGAACTTGGTTCGGCATCTGATTAAAATTACGGATTCCCTTTAGATCCCGAAACGATCCGCCGGAGGCGGACGGAATGACAGTTAAATAAATCCCAAATAACAAATTCCCCATAAATAATTTCTGCAGGGTAACGTAAAAACTTCGTAAAACTTTCTTTATTTATTTCTTGCCGGTTACACGTTTGTAAACTATTTCAAAACTCTTAAATTCCTTGCCGTCTTGCTCCATATACATTTCAAACAACTGTGTGTTTTCGTCAACAAATTTCACTACCGATTTGAAAGGGACTTCTTTTTTCGAAACCGGATCAACGGCAAAACCGGAATACTTTATGGAATTTGACTTTTTATCGTATGTGCCGACCGCAGTTGATATACCTGTTCCCATGTTATCAATCCATACACTTTTGAATTTCCCCAAAGCATTATCGTAACCGTCCAAGGCTATTCCTTCCATGGGCATATTCATTACCTTTCCGTGCAATGTGGATTTCAGATAACGACCGCCTAAAATGGATTCCACTTCCGCCGTCCCTTCCGATACCGCCGGTTCCGCGCCGGGTTGTTGCCAAAATTTCGATTCGGTTTTCCAAGTACCGGCGAACTTAGCCAATAACTTATGCATTTCACCTGGCGTCATGTAATTCATCCAGGCTTTTTGCTCCGGGCTCATCGGATGTTCTTCTTGTGCAAAAAGAGTAAATGAAGTAAATAACAAACTGATGAACAGCGTTGCTGTTAATATTCTGTTAGTTTTCATTTGGTTTTCCCTTTCTTTTGTGAAATTTAAGACAACCTATCCAAATATTTTATAAATGTCAAATGTTTTTGAGTTTCTAGTGCAATTTTTATAAAATGAATTCAAGTAATCGAGAGCAAGTAAAATGATAAAATTAAAACTGGGAATTTGTGTTTTCTTTTGTGTTGGGATTTTCAATCAAAATTTTTCACAAAATTCCAATGATATCTATTTGATTAAAACAGCTTGGCATATGGGAATTTCGTTAAAGATCGACAGCTTTACTGTTTCCAAATTAAACGTTCTTAGATACTTCGAAAAATATAAATTTGCCGATATCGGTTGGGGCGACGAAGATTTTTATCAAAATCCCGGTATCAATATTTTGCTGGGATTAAAAGCGCTTTTCTTCCCAACGTCAAGCGTGGTGAGAATTTCGGGAATTTATTCCGATATAAAATATCTAATCGATATAAGCGATTTTGCGGTCAAACTAAGTCTCTCCGAAAAACAATTTTCAAAACTGCTTGAATTTATTGACAAATCATTAACAACAAATGACCACGGCAACTATGTTATTGCTTCGGAAAAGAACGGAGGACAAATTATTTTTTTCAAATCGAATCTAAAATATCATGTGTTTCATACATGCAACACGTGGATTGCCGAAGCATTAAATTATGCGGATTTAAAAATCAGTAAAACCGGAATTATCACCGCCCAACAACTTTACAGGGAACTTAGGAAAATTGGCAAGGTTCTCAAATCACCACGTTAATACTTTTATATTCATAACTTTTAATATTATTTTTTAATAAACCCGATTTGCTAATGCGGGATATTAATTTTTGCATTGAATAAAACGAATTCTCTGTATAACTTGCGTAAAATTAAAGAAGGAGTAAAAGGAATGTTAAATAAACTGATTACAATTTTCATTATTTTTCTGCTCGCTAACTTTTTAGTTATCGCTCAATCAAAAAATACGGAACAAAAAACGGAAAAGAATATGAATGAAAATAAATTTGAAAAAGCCACATTCGGTTCGGGATGTTTCTGGTGCACCGAGGCAATTTTCGAACAATTGGAGGGCGTTATAGATGTTGTTTCGGGTTATTCCGGGGGAACGGTTCCAAATCCGACTTACAAACAAGTTTCGTCCGGCACCACAGGTCACGCCGAAGTATGCCAAATTACATTCGATCCGGAAGTTATTTCTTACGACGAACTTTTAAAAGTGTTTTGGTCAACTCACGATCCAACAACTTTAAACCGCCAAGGCAACGACGTTGGGACGCAATACCGTTCGGTAATTTTTTATCATAACGAAAAGCAAAAGGAATTGGCGGAACAATACAAACGGAAACTTGACGAAGCTAAAATTTTTCCCGATCCGATTGTTACCGAAATCTCACCGTTTAAGCATTTCTACAAAGCGGAAGATTATCATCAAAACTATTATGAACTTAATCCGGATCAGGCTTATTGCAGTTTTGTAATTACTCCGAAAGTAGAAAAGTTCAAAAAGATTTTCAAAAACAAACTGAAGAAAAAATAATTAGCGGTTGTTCATCAAGTCGGTTAACGAATTAAACACGGGCACACCGCAGCGGCTTAATTTTTCGCGGGATTGGTGTCCGCCGGCAAGCAAAACGCAGCGGGCGCCTATTTCGTTTGCTACTTCAAAATCGTGAACGGTATCGCCGATGAGCAATGTTTTTTCCGGGGATGCGCCAATTTTCTTTATCAGCTCGCGACCCAAATCTATTTTGCTTGTTGCGTAAATGTGATTTAAGCCGATAATGAATTCGAAATATTCCCGTATTCCGAAGTGATCAACAACCGCATTTAAAGTATCTTGTTTATACGCGGATAAAATTGATTGTTTAATCCCTTTTCCTTTAAGATAATTCAGCATTTCCATGGCGCCCTTGCTCAATCCGCTTTCCAATTTTCTTTCTTCGTATTCGTCCATCCATTCTTTCCCAACCTTTTCAAAAGGTTCTACAGAAAAATCGAATCCGGCGGCGATATAATAATTTTCCACCGGGATGGTAAAAATGGATTTATACTTTTCCACCGTTAGTTGCGGCAACCCCCTTCTTTTTAAAACGCCGTTTATAATGTTAACGCAAAGGTCAACATCGTCGAAAAGCGTTCCGTTCCAATCCCAAATAATATGTTCGTATTCTTCTAATCTCATTCGTACTTGTTTTTAGACGCCAAATATTCATAAACTGCCGAAGGTAATAAACCGAGAATTTTAACAATTACCGACATCGGAAGCGGGAAGGAAAATACTCTTTTCCCTTTTTCTATTCCTTTAATGATATAGTCCGCCGCTTTATCCGGCTGCATAAGAAAAGGCATGGGGAACCGGTTTTTGTCGGTCATCGGAGTTTTTACAAAACCCGGTTTTACCGTAATTACTTTAATATTATATTTTTTTAATTCGATTCTTAAACCTTCCAAATAAATCGATGCGGCGGCTTTGCTTGCGCTGTAAAAACTGCTGCCGGAGTATCCGCGGTTATCGGCAAGACTCGAAATACCGACAATTGTTCCTTTCTTGTTTGGGATATAATCTTTAATTAACTGCTCGACCCAATAAATAATACCGAATACATTAGTGCCGAAGATTTCTTCTGCTAAACCGGAATCGAATTTTTCCACTTTCATTCTGTATGACACGCCGGAGTTTAAAATTGCAATATCAACAAAACCGGAATTTTCTTTAATAAAAGAATACGCTTTTTCCACATCCGGTTTTTTACTTACATCGCACTTTACCGTTAATATTTTAAAACTCCCGGCAGTATTTTCAGCTTTAAATTTTTCAAGCGCTTCCAAATTCCGCGCGATTAAAATCAGATTATTACGTTTAGCAAGTTTTTCCGCAAGAGCTTTGCCTATTCCGCTCGAAGCGCCCGTAATTAATATGTTTTTACCGGATAGTTTCATTTTTCAAAAAATTCCGTTTCAATTAATTGCTTTGCTGTTTCGTAATCGGCTCCTTCAATCCTATTGATTTTCACCCCTTCCCTTTCCATTTTCCTGAACCACGTCATTTGACGTTTGGCAAATTTATAAATTGCGGTGCTCAATTTCTGAAATAAATCGTTATAGTTAATTTCCTTTTGCAAATACATTGAAACATATTTGTATTCCAATCCGAACGCGCGGAGTTTTTCATGGGTAATTCCTTCTGCAAGCAAATTTTCCACTTCCTCGATCATTCCCCCCTTCAATCTCCTTTCGAGTCTTTCTTCTATACGTTTACGTAAAATTTTGTTTTCTACTTTAATACCGATAACGAGTGAGCTTACCCGCCGTTTTTCGTCCGTTAAGTTTGCCGGGCGCTTCTCCGCTATAATTATTGCTTTAACCAGCCGGTCGATATTTTGAAGATCGGTTTTGTTGTGTAAATTCGGATTCAAGCTCAGTAATTTTTTTCGCAAAGTTTCAATATCGATTTTCTTTAATTCGGCAATTCTTTTTTCGTCGAATTCAACTTCGGGTAAATTATAGCCTTGTAAAACGGAGCTTAAATACAATCCGGTTCCACCGACAAGAAACGGGATTTTCCCTTTGGAAATTATTTCGTTGAAAGCTTCGAAAAATTTTTTTTGAAATAAAAAGAGATTAAATTCTTCAGCCGGTTCAACCAAATCGATTAGATGATAACGGATTTGTTTCCCTTTGTAAAAATATTCGGATAAATCTTTACCCGTTCCAATATCCATTCGTTTATAAACTTGGCGGGAATCGGCAGAGATTATTTCACCGTTAAACCGGTATGCAAGCTTAACGGCAAGTTGGGTTTTACCAACGGCAGTCGGACCCAAAACGGTTATAAGCTGATACCGCATTTAGAATATCAATCATTCTGCGAGGCAAGAGGCAAAACAATAGTAACGGTTGTTCCTTCGCCGGGCGCTGCGTCAATAGAAATTGTTCCGCCGTGGTCTTCCACGATTTTCTTTGCAATCGACAGACCCAAACCGGAACTGCTGGGTTTGTTAAAAGACACAAGCGGTTCAAACACTTTCGGTAAGTTTTCTTTTTCTATTCCAACGCCTTTATCTTCAAAGGAAATAGCAACCTTATCGGTCATGTGTTTTGTGGTAAGCCAAATATTTCCTCCGTCAGGCAGCGCTTCAACCGCGTTTTTCAAAATGTGGTAAAAGCTTTGGTAAAATTCTTTGGAATCTACTTTAATGAAAGCATCTTTATCCAAATCTTTTACGAGTGTGCAATTTTTTGCGCGCAAGAACGGTTCTATTTTATTGGAATAATCATTTATCAAATCATTTAAATTTAACACTTCCTTTCTCAAAATAAAATTTCCTTCCGTAAAGCTGGAAGTGGTCATAACTAAATCGGAGACTTGATTTAATTGTTCTACAAGCATATCGACTACTTGTTTCGCATCTTTGGGCAATTGTTTTTTACTTAAATGTTCGGCATATCTTTTGCTAACAAGGATAGGTTTCTTTAAGTCTTGCCCGATAAAGCTTCCCATTTTACCAAGCGAAGATTCACGCTCTGCTTCCAGAAGTCTTTCAACAAGCGATGCGTTTTCAAGGGCAATAGCTGCATGATTAGACAAAGCGCTTAAAAACCATTCGTCCTCTTCGGAAAATTTTCCGTTCATGCTGTTTAGCAATTGTAGTACTCCTACTATCTCCTCGCGTTTGTTCCGTATGGGAAAACAAAGCATGGATTTTGTTTCGTAACCACTTTCTTTATCGACCGAAGGGTTGAACCGTGGATCTCCATGGACATCTTCCAAATTAACCGTTTCGCCGTGTTCGGCTACCCATCCGGCAATACCTTCGCCGAACTTAAGTTTAATTTCCTTAACACCTTCTCCAGTGAGTACCTTCGACCAAAGTTCGTTGTTATCTTTATTAACCAAATAAAGTGTACCTCTATCGGCATTCGTCAAATCCAGAGCAACGTCCACAATATTTTTTAACACATCGTCCAATTTAATATTCGAATTAACCAATTGCGCGGCCTTGATTATCATTTCAAATTTTTCATTTGTCATTGTAGGTCCTCCTTCGCGGGTTTTAAATTCGTTTTCGGAAGCGAGACTTTCTTCAACTTGGGAATGGTCCACCAAATCATCCGAAGGTTCATTTTCTTCATGTTTTTCCAAATCGTCCAACAAATTTTCAACTTCGTTTACATCAGATAAATTTTCGTTTGAAAAATCTTCCTTGCTATCTTCATTTTCAATATTATTGTTTTCATCGTTCATTTCATTTTCCTCTTGTAAATTTCCGGAAAACACATTGGAGCCGGAGGATTCTTCGACCATTTCTTTTGCGGCGTTAATTAACTTTTCTTCCAAGAATTCGTCGTCGTCCAAATCATCCAATGTTTCGTCTTCGTCCTTCAATTCTCCTATTTTTTCGGCGATGCTTTCCGAAATGTCCATATCTGTTTCGGAGAGTTCTTTTTCCAAAAGTTGATCTTCAACGATTTCATCAACAAAGTCTTCCGATTCCAACGGTTCCATTTCAACATCCGCTACTACCGTTTCGTTATCTTCTATTGCTTCATCAAGAAAATTTTCCACAAGTTTTTCGTCGACAAATTCCTCAACGTAATTCGAATCATCAACGGGGGTGTTGATTGACAAATTAATAGCAATTGTGTGATCTATATCTATTAATTTTTGAACTTCGGATCTGCTGAGTTTAATGAGATAAGAATCCGCTATTGCAACGGCTGTTGTTTCTCTTTCGGTTTCCTGTAAAAATTCTTCCTCTCCGAAAAATTCGTTGGGACCGAAAACATTCGATATGGTTTTCTCTACATTTTTCCTTCTTAAAACATTAACCTCTCCGCCTACCACAAGATAAATTCCTTCCGTGCGATCTTCTTCTTTGTACAAAATTTCGCCCTCTTGCAAAGTAACTATTTCACCGTTGATCTCACTTAAATCGAATTTGGATAAGTCGACGTTTTCGAAAAGTTTGTTGCTCGCCAGCGCGTTTAATAATTGATTTTCCATTTGACTTGTATTTACTTGTTAATACCCCGCAAAAATACTGAACCGTACTTTTACTCAAAAGCTTATTAATTATTCTTAAATTTGATTATTTATAACTTAAAACGCAAGAAAAAACAAAAATTTGGAATAAATCTTATAACCTGACACGGACTAACCGTCCTGTTTTGGAACAATCAAAATATTCTTGCGACCAAAGAAAACATTGGTTTCAAAAACGTTTTACATGTGTTGGCAAATTATTTTACAACCATAAAAAACGCATGAATGGAAATATATGCTTTATTATGTTAAATTTGGTCTCGTTTTTAAATTACTTTTGTAAAAACCCATATTGAATCTTTTTTTTATAACCATCATCAAATTTAATGAACGATCTGGAATTAATTGAAAAAGCGAAGAACGGGGATAATAAGGCTCTGACCGAACTTGTAAAAAGATACGAGCAAACGGTTTATAACTTTGCGTTCAAAATTTGCAGAGACAAAGAGCGTGCCGAACATACGATGCAAGAAACATTTTTAAGTATGATTAAATCTTTGCATCAGTTCAGCGGTAATTCAAAGTTCTCTACATGGCTTTATACAATTGTTTCAAATCATTGTTTGATGCTTGCACGTTCGCAAAAAGTGAGGGGTTTTACATCGCTTGAGGATGACGACGGAATAATCGAAGAAAAAAACGTTGCCGATTGGAAAATTACCCCCGACAAAGTAACCGAGAATAACGAATTAAAGAAAATTTTGGACGACGCTATTAAAAAATTACCTTACGATTACAGAATTGTTTTTATGTTGAGGGACATCGAAGGATTTTCTACCGAGGAAACCGGAAAGATGACAAACCTTTCCATTCCGGCGGTTAAATCGCGTTTGCACAGAGCAAGGGCATTTTTAAGGAATGAGTTAAATGCAGCATTCCAAGAATAAAAAAAATAAAATAACGTGCAAAGAGGTAATGCATCATCTTTGCGAAACACTTGGCGAAGATCTCGAGTCGCCGAAGTGCGTGGAAATTAAGGATCATCTCGATAATTGCGAGAATTGCCGCAATTACTTCAAAACCATCGAATCCACAATTCAATTCTACAAACAGTATAATGTTCAATTACCGGAAGAAAGTCATAATAAATTATTAGACTTTCTCGGATTAAAAGAAGACGAAGACGAATAAACATTTCATTTTTAACCGGAGATAAAATTGTTAAAAGATTCATATACATACTCAACCAAATTACAATGGCAAGAAGGTTCGCTGGGAATTTTGCGTTCCGGCGGTTTTCCGGAACTGGAAGTTGCTTCGCCGACAGATTTTCCTTTCGGTGTGCCGGATACATGGACTCCGGAACATCTTTTCGTCGCTTCAGTTGAAATTTGTTTGATGACCACATTCACTGCCATCGCCAGAAATTCCAAAGTGAGCCTGGTTCATTATTCTTCTGCGGCAACGGGCAAAATGGAAAAAACGGATAACAAGTATATGTTCACCGAAATCGTAATCCGTCCGGTTGTTAAAGTTGAACTTGAAAAAGATTTGGAAAGAGCCGAACGCATTCTGTATAAAGCAAAAAATATGTGCCTTATTTCAAATTCGATTAAAACTGAAGTGAAAATTGAACCCGAAATTTCATTGGGTTAATTTAAATCAGATTTTCCCGCAAATGTTTGGGAAGTTTCTTTACCACCAAATTATAAGAGTTGTCGATCCAAACTTTTATCAACTTCTCCGGAATATCCGAATCAAGAAGTATGGTATTCCAGTGTTTTTTATTCATGTGGTAACCGGGTGAAACTCCTTCATAATCGTTCCGCAGCTCAAGTGCAAGTTCCGGTTCGCATTTTAAATTGATTGAATAGGGAAATTTCATGTTCAAAATGCAAAAAATTTTATTGTGGACTTTAATAACAAGCGAGTCTTCATCGAAAGGCATGCTTTCGTTAGCCGCTTTTTTAGATAAACAATACTCCCTTACTTTTTCTAAATCCACTTTGAGCTTAATATTGTGTAAACATTTTCTTAGATTTATAGTTAAAATACCATAATTTCGTGAAACTAATTGCTACTAATTTTGTAATATAAAAAAACAAACGGTAAATACATGAGATTTTTAATAATTCTTCTTTTCATTTTCATCACAAGTTCCAGTTGCGATGTTAAGTCTTCCGAAACTTTAGCTGATGATACATCCGTTGAATTGGATACCAATAAAGTTCTCCAACCGAAGGAATACTTTCCTAAAATTGAAATGGTAATCACAAAAATCCTTTCGCGTTATCATTACAGAAACGTTCAAATAAACGATTCCCTTTCGGAAATTATATTCGACAATTACATAGATGCGCTCGATTATAATAAAATGTATTTCCTTAAAACCGATGTGGAAAAATTCCGTAAATACCATGATAAAATTGACGATTTTCTTTACGACGGAGTACTCGATCCGCCTTACGAAATTTTTAATGTTTACAAAAAACGCTTGAATGAACGGATGGATTATGTTTTCGATCGGCTTAAAAAAGAATTTGATTTTACTATTGACGAATATTACGAACCCGACCGCTCGGAAAAAGATTGGGCAAGCACGGAAACGGAACTCAACGAACTTTGGCGAAAACGCTTGAAACACGAAGCGTTAAATTTAAAACTCACCGGAAAAGAGTGGGATAAAATCGTAGAAACTTTAACCAAACGCTATCAGAATTATCAAAAGGCTATTTTGCGTTACAAATCGGAAGATGTTTTCGATTTATTTATGAACGTTTTTGCCAATGCAATCGATCCGCATACAGCTTACTTCTCGCCACGTGAATCGGAAAACTTCGATATCAGAATGAAACTCTCGCTCGAAGGAATCGGAGCTTTGCTACAGCAAGACGGCGATTACACAAAGGTAGTTAGAATTATTCCCGGCGGACCCGCATACAAAAGCGGTTTGTTACATCCGGACGATAAAATAGTTGCGGTCGGTCAAGGCGAAGACGGTGAATTGGTAGATGTAATCGGCTGGCGCATAGACGACGTTGTTCAGAAAATAAGAGGGAAAAAAGGAACAATAGTCCGTTTGGCAATTATAGAAGCGGGAAGCACGGCGGATGTTGCCACCGATACAATTTCTTTGGTTCGCGATAAAGTTAAACTTGAAGAGAGAGCAGCTAAAAAAGAGATTGTGGAAATAGAAGAAGAAGGAAGGAAATTCAAAATCGGTGTGATTAAAATTCCAAGTTTTTATATCGATTTCGAAGCGAAAAGAAAAGGTATTGAAGATTACAGAAGCACCACACGAGACGTAAAGAAGCTATTGAACGAATTAAAAGACAGTGTCGATGCGGTTGTAATCGATTTACGAAATAACGGCGGCGGAGCGCTAGACGAAGCAATTTCGCTAACCGGATTATTCATTAAACTCGGTCCCGTTGTTCAAGTACGTAATTCCAACGGTAAAATAGATATCGGAAAAGATACCGATCCGTCCATTGCTTACAGCGGTCCGCTCGGAGTTTTGGTTAACCGGTTCAGCGCTTCCGCATCGGAGATTTTTTCCGCAGCCATTCAAGATTACGGCAGGGGTTTGGTTCTGGGCGAACAGACTTACGGGAAAGGAACAGTTCAAAATTTAATTGATTTGAAAAGATTTCTTCCCGCAATTGACGGAAAAGCAGGCGAATTGAAACTTACAATCGCTAAATTCTACCGGATTACCGGAAGCAGCACGCAAAACATGGGAGTAATTCCCGATATCAAATTCCCGACCCCAATCGATCCTGACGAATTCGGCGAAAGTTCGAATCCGAGCGCATTGGAATGGGATAGGATTTCACCCACGCGATACACAAAATATGCCGACCTTTCCCCGTTCATTCCGAAGCTGACGGAAGAACATGAACGCAGAATAAAAACCGAACCGGAATTTCAATACATTTTGGAAGATATTAAAGAGTACAAGGAAAACAAGAAAAAGAAAAAATATTCCTTGTTGGAAAGCGTTAGACGGGCGGAAAAAGAAAAAAACGACAAAAAGAAAAAAATGAGGGAAGAAGCCCGTAAAAAAATTCTTGGCATTAGCGGCGATGACAAAGACAAGAAAAGACCAAAAAATCTAAAAATAGACGATCCGAATCTTGAAGAAACGGGACACGTAATGGCGGATTTTATTCTTTTGGAAAGCGAACAGCAATAAAATCTTCCAATGAAAGATTTATATTGTCCGGATTTAGCAGACGGCGAAAACGCAAATGATCTAAAATTTTGATGCGTTGACCAAAATCCTTATATGAAAATCTACGGGTTTTTCGATATCAAATCGAACAGTATTTTCTCAATATGATTCATCAAAACCGTTACATTTCTTTTTAAATAGCCAAAAACAGGCTGTTTTCCAAACTTTCTTTTTACAAAGCAACTGGCACTGAGCTTGTTAGCTTCATTTGAACGAATGTGATATAAATCACACAAAATATTAATTAGCTAAAAATTTATCCGGTTATTTCGATAGTGCGTAAAATTCACTTATTAAATTAATTCATATTCCAAGGAGTATTTATGTTAAACAGAAAACTCGTTTTCTCACTATTTTTGTTTATTTCAACTCTGTTTTTAATTTCATGCGATAAGTTAGAAAATCCTTTAGATATCCAGCAAAACGGAAACGGAAATTCCGTTGTATCCAATAAAACAGGTCAACCTATTCCCCAAATTGGCGACGACGCTGAATTAGGCGGGGTTCTTTCAACAATAAAATTTGACGTGCAAGCCGCGGAAGGTTTACCTTCTGCAAGTGTTGTAATGGGATTTGCAAGTTTCGGTAACGAAGAAGATGCGGGAACCGTATCGGTAAACGGAAACGAGCTTGGGAAATCGGAATACGATGGAAAAGTTTATTATATGAGTCCAAGTCTCGGTAGTTTCGAAAGCTTATCGAATGTAGAATTCGACGGTTCGGAACATAATTGGGAAGTTTCGGGCGGCGGCGGAATATCCGCATTCAGCGCCGGTGTAGAAAGTCCCAGCGATTTTGAAGTATTAAGCCCTTCCGCAGATTCGGTAGTAAATAAAGCTGAGGGACTCGAAGTCAGCTGGTCGGGTCAATCCGATAACGAAAAAATGTTGTTTGTATTAGTCGGAATGGACGGAAATGCCGATCCTTATGTCAAGCAAGAAGTTCCAAACAACGGTTCATTCACAATTCCCGCTTCGGCATTAAGCGGCTTTAGCGGCAAAGTTCTTCTTCAAGTAGTAAAATATAAATATTCGTTTGCTGCAAGCGGCGGTAAACAATTTTTACTAATCTCCGAAGTTGTTAAATCCGTGCCGGTTACTCTTCAATAAAATTTAAATTACTTAATTTAAGCCGGTTTGTACAAACGCAGACCGGCTTTTTTGTTTATAAAATTTTTAATCACCAACGATAAGTATGCTTGTCTTAAAACTTAATTGTTGTAAAAGTTAATTGTCCGCATCCGTTTGGATTGGCAAAATCCGAAATCAATTCGTCAGTATGAAATCAAAACTATTTGTAAACTCAGGTTTCTTACAAACCGGGCTTCTAATTTTTCATTTCAATTCATCCATAAAATTCGTAATTTGATTTTGTATCCGGTCGTTTTTTACTCTTCTCTTATCATAAGAAAATTCGGAACTCTTTATGGATTCAAACGTCAAATTCGATAAATACTTTTTCCTTTAGAAAAATTTTGCTCTTAAATTAAAAAACAATTTTAGCGGAAAGACAATGAGATTAAAAATAATTTTCGGTGTGTTTTTAATTGCAAATTTTATAGCAGCCCAAACCCGCCCGACAATTTCCGACGAGCCTTTAAGTCAGCGAATTGCCAATTACAAAATGGATGTTCGCTTAACCCCGGAAACAAAAACAATCGAGGGAAAAGAAATTCTCACGTGGAGAAACGTTTCGCAAGATACGATTAGGGAATTAAGATTTCACATGTATATGAATGCATTCAAAAACACAAAATCCACTTTTTATAAAGAAGGCGGTCACAGATTCAGAGGCGGAAGCAATAAGAAAAAGAAAAAAAACGAATGGGGTTGGGTTAAAATACTAAGCATTAAAGACAATTCGGAAAACAATCTTACCGGAAGCATGAAATATATTCAACCCGATGACGATAATATTTACGATCAAACGGTTTTAAGCGTCCCACTGACAAATCCGGTTTTGCCGGATTCAACCATTGTTTTGGAAATTGACTTTCAAACAAAATTACCAAAAGCGGTAGCGCGTTCGGGTTATGTGCGCGATTATTTTCTGGTGGCACAATGGTTCCCCAAAATCGGCGTATACGAAATTCCCGGCGAACGGCACGCAACGGAAGGCAGATGGAATTGTCACCAATATCATGCTAATACCGAATTCTACGCCGACTTCGGAAATTACGATGTTAAAATTACTTTGCCGAAAGAATATGTTACGGGTGCAACGGGAATCGAAAAAGAAACAAAGCTTAACACCGACGGAACAAAAACGGTAAATTATTACGCCGAAGACGTTGTCGATTTTGCATGGACGGCTTCCAAACGATATAAGATTTTCACCGACCAATGGAATCACGTAAAAATCAAAGCAATGGTGCAACCCGAACATTCGGCACATTCCGGAAGATTGATTTCCGCAGTTAAAAATGCACTGGAATATTACGCCAAACACGTTGGCGAATACCCTTACACAACAGTTACGATTGTCGATCCGCCTTACTACGCCGGCGCCGTAGGGGGAATGGAATACCCGACATTTTTTACTACCTTCACGTTCTGGGGTGTTCCGGAAAACGTCAGGTTCATCGAATCGGTTACCGTTCACGAGTTCGGGCACAATTACTTTATGGGTTTACTTGCCACCAACGAATTCGAAGAAGCATGGTTGGACGAAGGGTTCAATACTTATCTCGAAGCGCGTATAATGGATCATTATTACGGCGAAAAAACTTCCGCAATTGATTTCTTCGGTTTTCACGCGGGCGATTTTGAATTCATACGTGCTGGATATGTGGGAATGAACAACCCCAAAGTTGCACCGACCGCCACACCGGCTTGGAAATTTCCGTACGGTTATTCGACTTTCACTTACAGTAAAACGGCAACATGGATGACGATGCTGGAAAGATTGATCGGCACGGAAACCATGGACGAAATAATGCAAACCTATTACAAACGTTGGAGATTTAAACACCCCGACGGAAAAGATTTTATTGCCGTTGTAAACGAAATTGTAAAAAAGAAACACGGAAATAAATTCGGCGAAAATATGAATTGGTATTTCGACCAGGTTTTATACGGAACCGGTGTGTGCGATTATAAACTTTCTTGGATTAGGAACGTTAAAGTTAAGAAAGACAAAGGAATTTTCGACAATCCCGCCGATACGCTGAACAACAATAAAATCACAAAAGATTCAACGTGGTATAAATCCAAATTATACGTTGAGCGGCTCGGCGAAATACAAATGCCCGTTGAAATCTTGGTTCACTTTTCGAACGGATTCGAAAAATTAGAACACTGGAACGGGAAGGGAAGATATAAAATCTTCGAATACGAAAAACCGCATAAAATCGTTTGGGCAAAATTGGATCCCGAAAATAAACTTGTAATGGAAATTAACTTGAAAAACAACAGTTTGAACTCAAAGCCCCGGACTTCGGTAATTTGGAAATATGCATCCAAAGTTTTGTTTTGGTTGGAAAACTTAATGGTATCCGCAACGATGCTGTTTTAATTTGTTAACAAAAAATTTCAGAGCATAAAATGAACGTTTTAAAATCATATTTTAACGGATTAAAAACCGCTTGGAACTCCAAAAGGATGACAGCTTTGCTGTACATACTTTTGCTGATTTTCTCATTTGTTGTCGTTATTCCTTTCTTCGGAATTTTGAAAAAGGAAACCGGTTTTTCAATGTCGGTTTATCCGCTGCTAAAAGATTTCGATCTCACTGTTTACTCGGATTTCATTCAACATTCGGGAAAAGCCATAAAACCATTTGTTTCAATAGGAATTTGGCTTTCGGTGTTTTATTTGTTCTTCGGAGTATTCTTGAGCGGCGGAATAATTCATATTATTTACGACGAAGAAAATAATTTTTCGTTAAAAGAATTTTTTGCTGGTTGCGGAAATTACGTTTTACCCTTTTTCAGATTGACTTTTTTCTCGTTTCTCGTTCAAGCGGTTATTGCTCTTATTATTTATGTTCCTTTGTTTGCTTATTTAGATTCGTTGAGCGAAACCGCCGAATCGGAAATAACGCTGGTTTATACTTTTATTACCGGCGCCGCAATCCACTTGATTTTAGCTGCAATTGTTATGCTGATTACCGATTACGCAAAAATAATGATGGTTGTAAACGAATCCCGCAAAGCGTTCGTCTCTTTTTGGTTGTCGTTTAAGTTTTTCTTAAAATATTTTTTCAAGGTAATTTTCCTTTATATTTTGCTGCTTGTCTTTCCGGTCTTAGCTTTAATTGCATACTTTATTTTTTCCCAACATTTCACAATAGTTTCCAAAAGCAGTTTTTTGATTGTAGTCACGGTTCAACAGGTTTTTGTGTTGTTCCGGCTTTGGTTTAAAATATGGTTTTACGGAAGCGAAATTTCTTTCTTAACGGAAACACTTGGAATTAAAAGAAAACCGGCTACGGAAGAAGTTTGGGATGTTCACGCATTGGAAGTCTCGGAAGAAGAAATAGAAATCGATCCCGACGAATTATAAAAAGGCTGTCTCAAAACTTAAAAATCGTCATCCCGAACTCGTTTCGGGATCTAAGTGGGAGAACCAGATGCTGAACCAAGTTCAGCATGACAACGAACAGAACATGTCATCCCGCCCGCCATTGGCGGATGGTTGCGGGATCTAAAAATACAATGAAATGCTATCCCGAAAGTTTTCGGGATAGCACGAAACTTCTGAGACAACCCCAACCCAAAATATATACCCGATCAATATCTGTAATGATCCGGTTTGTAGGGACCTTCTACCGGAACGCCGATATATTCGGCTTGTTCTTTTGTTAGCTTTGTAAGTTTAACTCCAAGTTTTTCCAAATGGAGACGCGCAACTTCTTCGTCAAGGCGTTTCGGTAATCTGTAAACATCCACTTCATATTTATTTTGCCAAAGCTCAATTTGTGCAAGCGTTTGGTTGGTAAACGAGTTACTCATTACAAAAGACGGATGTCCGGTTGCGTTCCCCAGATTTACTAGCCTTCCGTCGGAAAGCAAAATTATCGAATGCCCGTCGGGGAAAACATATTGATCGACTTGCGGTTTAATATTTATTCGTTTAATTCCTGGATAGTTTTTTAATTGATCGACTTGAATTTCGTTATCGAAGTGACCGATATTGCAAACGATTGCGCCGTCTTTCATTTTTTCCATATGTTCGATTCTGATTACGTCTTTGTTTCCGGTTGTAGTAACAAAAATATCGCCGATATCCAAAACATCTTCCACGGTTTTCACTTGAAATCCTTCCATGGCGGCTTGAAGAGCACAAATAGGATCAATTTCCGTAACAATCACGTTTGCGCCGAACCCTTTCATCGATTGAGCAGAGCCTTTTCCAACGTCTCCGTAACCGCAAATAACCACATTTTTGCCGGCAACCATAATATCGGTACCCCTTTTTATTCCGTCGGCAAGCGATTCGCGGCATCCGTATAAATTATCGAATTTGGATTTGGTAACGGAATCGTTAACGTTAATAGCGGGAAATAATAATTTTCCGGCTTCTTTCATTTGATACAACCTATGAACTCCGGTAGTTGTTTCTTCGGAAACACCTTTTACGTTTTTTGCAATTGTTTGCCATTTTGTCGGATTTTCTTTCAAGGTTAGTTTCAACCTTTTGTAAAGTTCTTTTTCGTCTTCTGTCTCGGTTTCAACATCCAAAACGGAAGGATCGTTTTCGGCTTCCACGCCTTTGTGAATCATTAATGTTGCGTCGCCGCCGTCGTCCACGATTAAATCGGGACCGCTGCCATCGGGAAAGGTTAAAGCTTGCTCGGTACACCACCAATATTCTTCCAATGTTTCTCCTTTCCATGCAAATACGGGAATTCCCCTTTCTGCTATTGCCGCCGCCGCATGGTCTTGAGTCGAGTAAATATTGCAACTTGCCCACCGGACTTCAGCACCCAGCTCTACCAGTGTTTCGATTAACACGGCGGTTTGGATTGTCATATGTAATGAGCCTGTAATTTTAGCACCGCGCAATGGTTTTTCTTTACCGTATTTTTCACGCAATGCCATTAATCCGGGCATCTCTTTTTCTGCAAGATTAATTTCTTTCCTTCCCCAATCCGCCAGGGAAATATCCTTAACTTTAAATTTTATTGTTTGATTTTCTTTTTCCAATAATTCTTTATCCATTTTATTTTCCTTTGTGATTAAAATACTTTTTGAATTCCGGTACCAAATCGAGTTTTTCCCAAGTAAATTCCTTTTCGTTTCTTCCGAAATGACCGTATGCGGCAGTTTTTCTGAAAATCGGTCTGCGTAATTTTAATCTTTTTATTATACCGAGTGGAGTAAGGTCAACAACATCCCGAATCATTCCGGCGAGTTGCTCGTCGGAAACTATTCCGGTTCCCTTAGTGTCCACGTGAATCGATACAGGTTCCGGAACGCCAATTGCATAAGCTACCTGCACGAGACATTCTTTGGCTAATTTAGCCGCAACTATGTTTTTTGCGATATGCCGTGCGGCGTAAGTTGCGCTTCTATCAACTTTTGTCGGGTCTTTCCCCGAAAAAGCACCGCCCCCGTGCGGAGCCCAACCACCGTAAGTATCAACGATTATTTTTCTTCCTGTTAGACCTGCGTCTCCGTGCGGTCCGCCAATTACAAATTTGCCGGTGGGATTAACGTAAATTTTGGTTTCTTCCGTTAATAATTTTTTGGGAATTACATGTTTAATTACGTGTTCAATTACATCTTTGCGGATTGTGTTTTGTCTTACGTTGCTATCGTGTTGGGTGGAAACAACAACCGCATCAACTGCTACGGGTTTGTGATTATCGTCGAAAAGAATTGTAACTTGAGATTTTGCGTCTGGACGCAAATAAGGCATTAATTGGGGTCGCCTTTTTCTTATATACGCAAGTCTTTTAACCAATTTATGAGCAAAAACTATCGGCATCGGCATAAATTCGGGCGTCTGATCACATGCGTAACCAAACATCAAACCTTGATCGCCCGCTCCGCCTTTATCGACGCCCATTGCAATATCGGGCGATTGGGAATGTATTGCATTTAAAACCGAACATGATTCGGAATCGAATTTATATTCGGCTTCGGTATATCCGATTTCTTTAACTATATTTCTAACAATATTGGGAATTTCAACATAAGCTTTTGTTGTAATTTCTCCGCCGACCAAAACCAAACCGGTTGTAACGTAAGTCTCGCATGCAACGCGTGCCGCAGGATCTTGCTTTAATATTTCGTCAAGAATTCCGTCTGAAATCGCATCGGCAATTTTATCGGGATGTCCTTCGGAAACAGATTCGGAAGTAAAGTAATAAGACATTATACCTCATGAGATTTTTGTTTGAAAAACTTTAAATTTTGACCAAATAAAAACATATACAAATTTGATTACAAAAACAAATACTTATAGATTATCGGAAAAGAAACGCGTAAATTTATAACACTTAGATTTCAACCTAATATTAGGCAGGAAATGGAAACAAAAATTACGAGATTATTCGGAATTAAATATCCTATAGTTCAGGGTGGAATGGTTTGGGTTTCCGGTTGGAAATTAGCATCGGCAGTTTCAAATAACGGGGGATTAGGATTAATCGGTTCCGGCTCCATGAAACCGGACTTGTTAAAGGAACATATACGAAAATGCAAACAAGCAACGGAAAAACCTTTCGGTGTAAATGTTCCACTTTTGCGCGGGGATGCTGAAGATTTAATCAACACCGTAATCGAAGAAAACGTTAAAATTGTATTTACTTCAGCCGGGCATCCGGGAAAATTTATCGATAAATTGAAATCAAACGGAATCACAGTTGTTCACGTTGTGCCTTCGTTGAAATTTGCCCTTAAAGCGGAAAGTGTTGGCTGTGATGCGGTTGTTGGAGAAGGCGTTGAAGCCGGCGGACACAACGGATTAGACGAAATAACAACAATTAGTTTAATTCCACAGCTTGTTGATGCTTTGAAAATCCCGGTTATTGCAGCCGGCGGAATTGCAGACGGCAGAGGAATTTTAGCAGCACTTTCACTCGGTGCGGAAGGGGTGCAAATAGGCACGCGTTTCGCCGCAACCGTCGAATCTTCAGCTCATCCAAATTATAAACGTAAAATTCTGGAAGCAAAAGATAACGATACGGTTTTAATATTGAAAAAAGTTAGTCTTGCCAGAGTAATAAAAAACAACTTTAGCCGGCTTGCCCTTGAAAAAGAAGAAAACTGCGAACCCAAAGAAGAATTGTTAAAATTGTTACAAACCAAACGGGAGAAGTTAAGTATATTCGACGGCGATTTTGAAAACGGTATGCTGGAAGCCGGGCAAGGTTCCGGATTGATAAAAGATATCCCGACCGTTGCAGAGCTTTTTGAGAGACTTATTAACGAATACAATCTTGCAATTAACAGATTAAAGGAAATGCAGATTTAAGTTGCAAAACCGTATTCGTCCATTAAATTAGTGGTTGTAACAATATTAAATTGAAAGAAAAGAACTATGGAGAATGCCGGAAACCATTTATTAAATTACAAATACATTTTTGAATGTTCGAACGGATTTCAGAAAATTTTCGAAGTGAAAATTCACAAAGATACATTGTTGCTCGAAAACCCTCCCGCGGAAAATTTACCTGAATGGACAAAACTCAAAAATTTTAAATGCCCAAACTGTCCTTTAAATGAAAGCGAACACGAATATTGTCCCGTAGCAATAAATCTTAACAGAATAATTTTTTTCTTCCAAGACGTTCCGTCGTTTCAGAAAGTTAAAATTACCGTCGTTTCTCCCGAACGTAATTATGTCAAATCCGCAGATGTTCAAACCGGGGTTAGCAGTCTGCTCGGATTAACCATGGCATCGAGCGGCTGCCCAATCGTTGGAAAACTAAAATCCCTTGTTAAATTTCATCTTCCTTTTGCCACCATTGAAGAAACGGAAATCAAAATATTCTCGATGTATTTGTTATACCAATATTTTATAATGAAGAAAGGCGAAGAACCCGACTGGGAAATGAAAAAATTAAACGAACTTTACAATGACATAATGATTTTGAACAAAAATGTTGCGGAAAAAATAGCCGAAGTTGAAAACAAAGACGCAAGCATTAATGCTGTTGTTGTACTCAATAATTTCGCCGACTCTGTTACATTCGGATTGGATATGGATGCTTTGGAACATTTGGAAAAGTTATTCGTGTAACTTATTTAATTCACCGGAAACACATTGCTCGGTGTCTCCCTTTCCGCTAATTTACAACTAAATAAATCATTTTATATCAAATTCATCACCCGTCCGGTTTGTTTGCAATCACTTTTTAAGTAATGATATTTGTTAAATTAATTTAGTATTATTACAGGTTTAAAATCCGTAATGTAATTATGATGAAAAAAGTTGCCGTTTTAGGTTCAACCGGCTCAATAGGGTTGAACACTTTAGAGGTAATTAGAAAGCTCCGTGATCGGTTCGAAATATCTGCAATTACCGCCGATACAAGCATAGATTTGTTGGAAAAACAAGCCAATGAATTTTCTCCGGAATTTATTGTTGTAAGAAACAAGGGAAATGCAAAAGAATTACGAAGACGTATTGGTAACAAAATTCAAGTTTTGGAAGGTGAGGAAGGTTTAGTAGAATTTACAAAATCAACCGACTATGACATTTTGGTTTCATCACTTGTGGGTTTTGCAGGTTTGGTTCCGACAATCGAAGGAATTAAGCGGGGGAAAAGAATTGCTTTGGCAAACAAAGAGACTTTGGTTGCCGCAGGAGAAATTGTTACTCAATTAGCAAAAAAACACGGTGCCGAAATTATTCCGGTCGATTCTGAGCATAGTGCAATTTTCCAATGCTTAGTAGGTGAAAAAAGTAACACCATTCAAAAATTAATTATAACGGCTTCCGGCGGTCCGTTTTTCAAAAAACCGGTGGAAGAACTTAAAAAAGTTACGGTTGAAGAAGCATTAAATCACCCCAATTGGGATATGGGAAACAAAGTGACAATAGATTCGGCAACAATGATGAACAAAGGACTCGAAGTTATCGAAGCGCATTGGTTGTTTGAACTTAATAAAGAAAAGCTCGATGTTGTGGTGCATCCGCAATCCATTGTTCATTCGATGGTTGAGTTTATCGACGGATCGATAAAAGCACAACTAAGCTTGCCCGATATGAAAATACCCATTCAATACGCTTTAACTTATCCGGAAAGAATGTACAGCAATTTTGTTAATACCAATTTCCCGGAACTTCATACACTTTCGTTTTACGAACCCGATTTTGAAAAATTCAAATGTCTCGGTCTGGCATTCGAAGCAATGGAACAGGGCGGACTTGCCCCGTGTATACTTAATGCGGCAAATGAAATTGCGGTTGAAAAATTTTTAAAAAAAGAATTAACCTTTTTACAAATTCCCGAGTTAATCGAAAAAACATTAAACAAAATTCCAAACACGTTCGAAATTAACCTTGAAAACGTAATGGAGTACGACAAAAAAGCCCGGGAAGTTGCAAAAAATTTAATATAGGAGAATCTGATTAAATGGATTATATAATTTATTTCGTTATCACAATCGGAATTTTGGTGTTTGTACACGAGTTCGGACACTTTGCCGCCGCAAAGTTATGTAAAATGCGTGTGGATGTATTTGCTTTGGGAATGGGCAAAAGACTTTTCGGTTGGAATAAATTAACGGGATTTTCTTTCGGCAATTTACCCAAAGATTTGGATTTGCAAGGACACACAGATTACAGGGTAAGTATGCTGCCTCTCGGCGGATACGTTAAAATAGCGGGAATGGTCGATGAGAGCTTCGATACAAAATTTGCCGACGAAGAACCCAAACCATACGAATTCAGGGCAAAACCTACTTATCAAAAATTATTCGTTATTACTGCCGGTGTTTTAATGAACCTGCTGCTTACAATTGTTATATTCTGGGGAATAAACGCTTACACCGGAAAACAAATAATCAAAACAACGGAAATAGGGTTTGTTGCCGATACAAGCCTTGCCGCACAAGCAGGCTTCAAAACGGGCGATAAAATTTTGGAGGTGAACGGGCATAAAGTAAAAAATTGGCACGACCTGACTCTTTCTTTCATAGAAGGAATCGGTAACAACATCGAAGTTAAAGTGTTGAGAAGCGGACAAGAAGTAACTTTGAACATCCCGAGCAAATTAATTTCGGAAAAAATTGTTAAGGAAAATTCGTTTCTGCCACTTCCTTTTACCAAACCGTTTATTCAAGATGTAGTTGAAAATTCACCTGCGGAAAAAAGCGGAATTAAACCGGGCGATATGTTTTTGAGCATCAACGATATTGAAGTAAAAAACAGTGGTGAGGTAATCAAATTAATTTCCACGCATAAAAACCAAGATATTCCCGTAAAAGTTTTACGCAACGATAAAGATACCGTTACAGTTACGGTAAATCCGGGTGAAGAAGGGAAAATAGGAGTTTACATCGCCGATATTTATACCGGTCCGGTTGATTCGGACAGCTACAGCTTGGGTGAATCTTTTACAAAAGCAATCAGCGATATCGGCCGTTATACCGCATTAACCTTTTCAATGGTATCGAACGTTGCAAAAGGAGAGGTTCAATTCAATCAGGCTTTTGGGGGACCGGTTAAAATTGCCAAGTTTGCCGCAAAATCCGCAGATTCCGGTATGATGTCGTTTCTCTTTTTCCTTGCTATGCTTAGTTTGAGTTTGGCTATTATCAACATAATGCCTTTTCCCGTTCTCGACGGTGGACATTTCGTTATTATTTTGATCGAAGGAATTCTTGGTAAAGAGCTACCCGTCAAAGTGAAAATTGCAATTCAGAACACAGGATTTGTGATTTTACTAATGCTGATGGCGTATATTATTTACAGCGATATCGTTAGTTTGTAAAGATTCGGGCGGGTTTATAAAATTACTTTTTTCTCTGATCGCTGACGCAAAATTTCGAAAAGCAAAATGCCGGTTGCCACGGAAACGTTTAAGCTTTGAATTTTTCCTTGCATTGGAATTTCCACAAGGAAATCGCAATTTTCCGCAACCAGTTTTCTGATTCCTTTTTCTTCGTTACCTACAACCAAACCAATGGGACCCGAATAATCTACTTCGGTATAATTTTTCTCGGCGCCAAGCTCAGAACCGACAATCCAAAATCCGTTTTTCTTTAATGTTTTAATTGCATCAACCAGATTATTTACACGGCATAATTTAAGGTGCGAAACCGCTCCGGCAGAAGTTTTAACAACCGTTTCCGATACCGGCGCGGTGTTCCGGCTGGTTAAAATCACTCCGCTAACACCCGAAGCTTCGGCTGTTCTTAAAATTGCTCCAAGATTATGCGGGTCTTGTACCGAATCTATCAAAAGCAGAAGCGGTTCTTTTACCTTGCCCGACTCTTCCAAAATTTCACCGAGAGATAAAAATTCCGTTTCGCCGATAATTGCTATTACACCTTGCGTGTTGTCTTTTCCGCCAAGTTGACTAAATTTTTTCTGGGAAACTTGCGAGAGCTTTATTCCTTTACGTTTGGCAAGCTTTTTAATCTCGTTTACGGGTTTTGAATGTTGGCTGTACAAAACATAAATCTGGTCAATATTCACACCCGATTTTAATGCTTCAAGAACAGGTTTCCTTCCGTAAATTCTTTTCATTTTAAGTTTAAACGGTTAATTATCGCATCAAGGTTATCTTGTTTCACATCTTCTTGCTCACCGGATTCCATGTTTTTCAAAACAACATAACCTTTTTCGAATTCTTCTCCACCTACAAACAAAACAAAGCGCGCCTTTAATCTGTTTGCTTCCCGCATTTGTGCTTTAACGCTTCTGGAAAGGTAATCAAGTTCCGTTTTCAAATTATTGTTTCTCAATTCCGCGGCAATTTTGAATACGTCGGAAGTTTTAGCCGGTTCCATTCTAACCAAATAAACATCCAACGATGATTTATCTTCTTGCGAACAACCTTCGTTTTGACAAGCGAGCAAAATTCTTTCCATTCCCGCCGCAAAACCTGTTGCGGGCGTTGGAGGTCCGCCCAATTGTTCGATTAACAAATTATATCTTCCGCCGCCGCACAATGCGCTTTGGGATCCTACGCTGCCGCTTACGATTTCGAAGGTTGTATTCGTGTAATAATCCAAACCCCTTACAAGTTTTTGATCGACCTTAAATTCAATACCGATTCCGGTCAGATAATTTTTTACTTTCTCAAAATGCTCCAGGCTTTCATCCGAAAGAAAATCCAATATTTTCGGTGCGCCGTCCATAATTTCGATATCCCTTTCGTCTTTGCTGTCGAATATTCTCAGGATGTTGGTCTCAAAACGCTTTTTGCTATCTTCCGATAATGAATCGAATTTATCGCTTAAATATTTTTTTAATTCCGATTTATAACTTTCCCTTTCCGAAGGAACGCCCAGGGAATTTATTTTAACTTCCAAATTTTTTAATCCGAACGATTTAAGAATGTCATAAGCAAGTTCAATCATTTCGGCATCCAACATAGGATTATCGCTACCGATTGCTTCGGCGCCGAATTGGTGAAATTCCCTTAAGCGTCCTGCTTGCGGGCGCTCTTGCCTGTACATGGAAGATATGTAATAAAGCTTGTGCAAATTTTGTTTTTTAGACAATTTATGTTCGATGAACGCCCTTACTACCGATGCGGTCATTTCCGGTTTTAAGGTAATGCTCGTTTTGCTTCTATCCGTGAAGGTATACATTTCCTTGCTTACAATATCCGTTGCTTCGCCTATTCCCCTGCTGAATAACGATGTCTCTTCGAAGGTTGGAGTTCTTATTTCTTTATAATTAAAACAAGACATCTTTTCTTCAACAATCTTTTCAAGTCTTTTCCACTCGCTTATTTGCTCGGGCAAAATATCTTTTGTGCCGGTAATTGCCTTAATCATTTTTCCTTTGCAATTTTGATTAAATAATAAACTGAGGTTCAAATATAACTATTTGCACGGGTATCCAAAAGGGCGGGAACCAACTTTCGACTTCGATTTATTAAAGTTTCTTTTCTTCTTCTTCAAAAATCAAGTAAATTTCTTCGGCGGTATTAGCGTTCAATAATTTCTCGCGGAAAAGATCGCTGTTCATCATACGGGAAATTCTGCTAAGCAGTTTAATGTGCGAAGCCACCATATTTTCTTTTCCCACAAGCAGAAAAATTAATCTTACCGGTTGCTCGTCAAGCGATTCGAAATCAATCGGTATTTCCGTTTTACCAAATGCGGCAATGGTTTCTTTAACGCTGTTCGTTTTACCGTGAGGAATGGCAAATCCTTTACCAACGCCGGTGGACATTATTTTTTCCCTTTCGTGCACAACGTGTCTTACTTCTTCCACATCTATTACGCGGTCGTCATCTTTAAACAAATCTATTAATTCGTCAATTGCACCTTTTTTCTCTTTGCTTTTCAGAGTAGGAATGATTTTATCAACGGAAAGTATATCGCAAATTTTCATCTTGTCTTCTTGCTTAGTAATATTAAAATATAAACGACTACTAAACATATAAAAGCAATCGCTCATTATCAATTTAACAAGCCGGAGAAATAATAATAAATTATTATAAAAATATTGCCTTGCAAGATAATTTGATTTAATTTTAACAATAAAAATAATTAAGGGGAAATATGGATATTCAAAACAAAACAGTATTGGTCTTCGGGGCTTGGGGACTTGTAGGTAACGCGGTAACAAGAAAATTAATTCCTGAAAAACCGAAACAGATAATAATTACTTCTCTGAAAAAAGAAGAGGTTGAAGAAGAAATTCAAAAACTCCGCAAGGAATTTCCGGATTTACCCGATGACTATTTCATTCCATGGTGGGGAAATATTTTCGTACGCGAAGAATTTAAAGACATTAACCGGTTTGAAATTCTTGAAGACCCCGCGAAAAGAAAAGTTCTTCTGAAAGATATTATGGAAGAACTTACACCCGAAATGCTGGAATCTTCTTCCATCTACAAAATATTGGAAAAATACAAACCGGAAATTATCGTCGATTGTATAAACTCGGCAACGGCTATAGCATATCAAGATGTTTATTCAACTTATCACCGTATAAGCTCGATGATTGCCGAAAACCCAACCAAAGAAGACATTATTGCCGAAACCGAAAAATTGTTGTGCACGCAATATATTCCCCAACTTATCCGCCATATTCAGATTTTATATAATTCAATGAGTAAAAACAATACAAAGATATACGTTAAAATCGGAACGAGCGGAACCGGTGGCATGGGATTGAACATTCCGTATACGCACAGCGAGGAAAAACCTTCGCGCGTATTGCTTAGCAAATCATCCGTTGCCGGCGCCCATACCCTTTTGCTGTTTTTATTGGGCAGAACCCCGGATGCCGCGATTACTAAAGAAATTAAACCTACGGCTGCAATTGCGTGGAAAAAAATCGCTTACGATGAAATAAAGAAGCGCGGAAAACCCATAAAACTTGAGAATGTAAATTTAGACGAAGCCATACCCCTAACCGGAAATTTGCAATTAAAAGTTGGGGAAAAATTTAAAGTTACCGACGAAACCCTGAAATCCGTCTTTATCGACACAGGTGAAAACGGCACATTTTCGCGCGGCGAATTCGAAACAATTTCAACCCAAGGACAAATGGAATACGTAACCCCCGAAGAAATTGCTGCGGATGTGATTTTTGAAATCAAAGGCGGAAATACGGGTCACGATATAATCAACGCTCTTGATAATGCCACACTCGAGCCTACATATCGTGCGGGATTTTTACAACACACGGCTGTAGAAAAACTTGCGGAATTGGAAAGGATACACAACGTAAACAGTGTGGCATTCGAACTGTTGGGACCGCCGAGACTTTCAAAACTCCTGCACGAAATCAACTTGATAAAGCTTGTTACCAAATCCATGAAAAATGTTCTCGATTATACTCCGGAAGAATTGAGCGAAAAAACTTTCACCGAAATTAAAACAAACTCCAAACTGCGTAACGAAATCATTTCCATCGGAATTCCCATTCTATTACCCGACGGGAAAAATCTACTTCGCGGAAACGAAATAAAAATTCCACCTTACCGGGGAAAAAACGAATTGGAAATTACGGACGAAAAAATTAAATTGTGGGCAAACGACGGCTGGGTGGATTTAAGGGTTTGCAACATGGAAGTTTGGCAAGAGCGAATTAAAGCCATAATTTCCGAAGCCGAGTCGATTCCGCCGGACGATACAAGTTCAATGCATGTTAGAACGAAAGAGTTTTGGAATAATTTCGAAGAAATTAATATCGGAAAAGTTGTGAGTTGGATATTCATCAACGAGGAACGCGGAAAAAGAATGAAAGCATAAAGCTGATATGACAAAACTAAAAAAATATAAATTTAAAGCAATAATCAAAAAAGGAAGAAGCGGGGGAGCTTTCGTTGACGTTCCGGTTGATATTGAAAAAACATTCGGAACGAAAGGACGCGTTAAAGTAAACGCCGTTTTCGATAATTCAATATCATACAGAGGATCGATAGCCCCGATGCACGGAAAACACGTGCTTGGAATAAGAAAAGAAATAAGAAAAAAACTGGGGAAGGATATCGGAGACACTATTTCGGTAGTATTTGAAGAAGACACAAAACCCCGGACGGTTGAAATTCCCGATGACTTAGCAGAAAAATTAAAACGTAACCTAAAAATTCTCGAACAATTCCATAAACTTTCTTACACGCACAAAAAAGAATATGTTAAGTGGATAAACGACGCCAAGAAACCGGAAACAAGAAAACGGCGAATTCAAAAAACACTGGAAATGTTAAAGAATAAATAGCGATTACATTATGAAATCATTCCAGAACCGCGATACATTTATCATCACCGTCGTTATTCTATTGTCTTGGATTTATGCACTGGTGCGGTATAACATTTTTAAACACGTAGATTTCGCACATCTACCTTTATATGTTACCAACAAATCTTTTGCTCTTAGTGCGGTTATTTTAATTTGTATTTCAACTTTGAAAAACGAAAAATTCGGAAGGGACTTTTCGATTTATCTGAATACTGCGGGATATTTGCTAGGACTCACTCATCTGTTAATCTCAACTACTATTCTTAATCCCACATATTTCCCCGATCTATTTGCAAAAGAAAAATTATCGGTTTTGGGTGAGATGGGATTGTTATTCGGTATTTTTACGTTCATTATTTTCACGTTCCTTATTATTTTTTCCGTCACACGAGATTATTACAGAAACCTTTTCAAGCAAATTTTCACAATAAATTTTTTGAACCTGGTTGCACTTACATTTTTAAGTGCGCATGCTTTGTTAATCGGAATAAAAAATTGGCCGGCGCCGCAAACATGGCCGGGATTTCTTCCGCCCATAAGTTTGTTGGGATTTATAGCTTCCTCAATAACTATTTTAAAAAGATTATCCCTTCCGGCTCAAAAGAGCGAAGAATACTAATGCCTAAAAATTCGGAGTAAACTTTTTACCTTTATGGAAATTGTAAAAAATGTTTGCCGCTTCTTCGGGATCGTCGGTAATTGAAAACAAATCAAGGTCTTCCGGACTAATATATCCTTCTTTCAATTGTTTATCTTTTACCCAATCGATTAACGAATTCCAATATTCGCTGCCCATTAAAACAACGGGAAATTTTGAAGTTTTACCCGTCTGAATTAGAGTTAGCACTTCAAATCCCTCGTCTATCGTTCCGAAGCCGCCCGGCATAAGAATATAACCTTGCGCATATTTGAAAAACATTAATTTCCTTACGAAGAAATATCTAAAAGTTAAAAGCTTATCTTTATCGATGTAGGGGTTAGCGTTTTGTTCGTGCGGTAATTCAATATTAATACCGGTGGAGCTTCCGCCGGCTTCTTTAGCGCCTTTGTTTGCAGCTTCCATAATTCCCGGACCACCCCCGGTAATTATTCCGAACCCTTTGCGTACAACTTTTTTAGCGACCTCTTCCGTCAACTTATAATATAAGTGTCCCGGTTTTACCCGTGCGGAACCGAAAACCACAATGCTGGGTTTGATTTTAGCCATTGCTTCAAAACCTTCGACAAATTCCGCCATAATACGAAATACCCGCCAAAGATCTTCTTGTGATTGGTTGAGTTTCTCTTCCAGTTCATTCATTTTATTGTTATTGCCATTCAGACCGTTTTCCATTAAACTCTCCATTAGAAAATTAAATTTAGGGAACAAATATAATAATTCTGTGCGGATTATAAGGATTAAAAAAATTCCCCATAGATTTGGGTTTTTTAATCGTATTACAATTTCATTATATTTTGCTTTTAATTTAAAAGAACGTAAACACAAGGAATGAAATTTCAGTTCCTTTTTCGATAATAATTTCCGGACTATTTTTTAATAGGAAAAATTTGGCGCCGTTTAAGAATTATATAATCGACAGAGATGAAATTATCGGGAGCTACGAACATCTCCACGAATTTTACAGTATGTATCTCAGGAATGAACGGGATGTTATAGTCTGGTTTCCGCCTTCTTATTTTCACTCACATAAAAATTTTCCCGTTCTCTACATGCACGACGGTCAGAATTTGTTTAACCCGCATACTTCGTTCATCGGATACGATTGGAAAATGGACGAGACATCTACAATTCTGATGGAAGACAAAATTATAGAAGAATTCATTATTGTTGCTATTTATAACACAAAAGACCGCTTGGAAGAATACAACTACTTTACACGCAAAGGAAGGAATTACGCATTTTTTATTATCCGGGAGTTGAAAAGATACATCGATGAAAATTTTAGAACGTTAACCGATGCTAAAAACACTGCTTTGATGGGGTCGTCGATGGGTGGTTTAATTTCATTTCAGATGTATTGGAATTTTCCGGAAGTTTTCGGAAAAGCCGCATGTCTTTCCAATTCTTTTTGGGTCGATGACGGAGCGGTATTCGATATGGTAAAAGAAAATCCGGAAGCAAATAAAAACGGGAAATTATATATCGATTGCGGGAGCGAAGAGAAAGAGTTGGTCGGCGATTTTAAAAAAATGTGCGCATTATTAAAAGAATATGGTTACGAAGAAAATAAAAACTTAAAATGTGAGATTATTGAAGGCGCTAAACATTCGGAAGTGGATTGGGCCGCGCGCGCTCATCTTCCGCTTGAGTTTTTATTCGGATTGAAAAACAATAACCCTTAACAAATGCCAAAATGTTTCACTCCGCTGGAGTTTTAATTTTGTGTTAGAATGCTTGTTCTATAAATATGTCACGCCATACGGCGTTTGCGGTAAGAAATGGAGAGTCTCTTTTAGATCCCGAAACGAGTTCGGGATGACAAGTTTTTATTTCAGTCACGCTCCAGCAAAACAATTAATTTACATGTCATGCTGTCCCGAATGCCTTCGGGATCAGCATCTTATTGTCACTAAGGGTTCATTTTAGATCCCGAAACAATCCGCCGTGGCGGACGGAATGACAATTTTTCAGTTAGTTATTCTTATAAGAACAATAAACGGCCTAAAACAATTTGCGTTAAAAAATTCGTGCGGAGTAGCGTTAAAAAAATAATGCTGTCTGAGTCCCGGTATATCGGCAGATATAGCGGGACGAGTTCATTATTTTTAGCTACGAAGCTAAGAATTTTAGCAAATTGTTTTCAGTTTACCCCTAACGAAGTGGGGCCTTGATTTTTTCTTTGGTTCGTTTCTTTTGTATCAAGACAAAAGAAATGAACATTTGAGTTTTGGTCTAATCGGTTTAATACTTGTTCTATAAATATGTCACGCCATACGGCGTTTGCGGTAAGAAATGGAGAGTCTCTTTTAGATCCCGAAACGAGTTCGGGATGACAAGTTTTTATTTCAGTCACGCTCCAGCAAAACCATTAATTTATATGTCATGCTGTCCCGAATGCCTTCGGGATTAGTATCTAAAATTTATAACACAGTTCGGAAATATTTATTGCTACTACAGTCCATACGGTGGTAGAATTAAAGAACGAATATCAATTACATACACAAAAGCAATCAATAAATAAACACTTTCTTAACAAATCTCTTGAAAAAAAACATATTTTTACATAATATAAATTCAAAAAGCCAGGGGATTAAAATGAGCAGTGCAATTTTAACTACAAAATCCAATAAAGATTTGAAACTTTTATTGGAGCTTGCTAAAAAATTAAATATAAAAGCAAAGATTCTAACCAAAGAAGATTTGGAAGATTTCGGAATGTTGCGCGCAATTAAAGAAGGCAGAACAAAAGAATATATCGATACCGAAAAATTTATTAAAAATCTAAAAAAATGATTGTCCGAATCGACAAATCGCTTCAAAAAGACATCTCAAAAATTCAGGATAAAAAAGTAAAATCAAAGCTTGTTCAAGTTATTGTAAACATACAAAAAGCAAATAAACTTTCGGAAATCCGTAATATAAAAAAGATTAAGGGTTCCAAAAATTATTACAGAATAAGAGTTGGTGAATATCGTTTAGGTTTAATAATTACAAGTAAACAAGCGGAATTAATCCGGTTTATTCATCGCAAAGATATTTATAAATATTTCCCGTAATAAATATTACCTGCCTTTTTACTAATTAAGTAATTTTCATGTCAATCCGCAGAAATTTGTTTTGTAATAGAAACGGGTTCCTTTCAGATCCCGAAACGAGTTCGGGATGACAAGCTTTTTTATGTGTCATGCTTTTCGACGCAGGCGAATCATTTCAGCACCTAAATTACGAGTTCATTTTAGATCCCGAAACAATCCGCCGTGGCGGACGGAATGACAATTTTTCAGTTAGTTATTCTTATAAGAACAATAAACGGCCTAAAACAATTTGCGTTAAAAAATTCGTGCGGAGTAGCGTT